>Ga0207641_10000471_pt1 | contig 45559 bp, 33 predicted proteins | sample KBSSwiS62_FD_184306 | JGI IMG/M metagenome (GOLD analysis project Ga0207641, IMG submission 184306) | Switchgrass rhizosphere microbial communities from Kellogg Biological Station, Michigan, USA - KBS Switchgrass S6-2 (SPAdes) (version 2) | ecosystem: Host-associated > Plants > Roots >... | reverse complement strand
GCCTTTGGAAGTGACTTCAGCTCGCATCTTCGCGAGGTCTCCATCACCCACGTTCGCGAGTTGGCCCGCACCATTGAGAGTGGCAATCGCCAGGCGCCGCGCTGCGGCCGGCTCGAGTCCCAGATCGGTTGCGCCCTGCGTCAGCAGCTCCGCAAGCAGAAAGAAGTAGGCCGGGCCGCTCCCTGACAGGGCCGTAACCACATCCAGATGGTCTTCACTGGCGACCCATACAACTTCGCCAACGGACTGCATGACCTTTTCGGCGATACCGCGCTGCGAGTTGGAGACATTTGGAGGAGCGAACAGGCCGGTCGCACCTGCACCGACCAACGCGGGCCTGTTAGGCATGGCGCGAACGACCGGAACGCCGGCGCCGCACCAGGTCTCGAGCGCCGCAATGCGGATACCGGCGGCAATCGATATAACCAGCGGTCGAGTCTTTTGGAACAAGGGTTGTAGCGGCGACAGCACGCTTCCAGCGATCTGCGGCTTCACGGCCACAACCACCACAGACGCCGCCTCAACCGCGGCCGCGTTGTCGTCCGTGGCTTGAATGCCGAAGTCGGCCGCCAGGGAGTCCCGCGCTCCCGCGTAACTTTCACCTACTGAGATGTGTTCCGGCCGGGTACCACGGCGGAGGAGGCCGCCAATGAGTGCGCGGCCCATGTTGCCGCCGCCCAGAAATGCGAGTTGTCCGTTGCTCATTAGCGTCGGATTGTAGCGCCAGTCTTGATTATTATGGCTGCGGCGGCGCCGTATTTGTTGCGCGCGGTCGCTCGCCGAAGAGCGCTGTTCCGATGCGAACGATGGTTGCACCCTCGAGGATGGCCGCCTCGAAGTCGCCGCTCATTCCCATGGACAACGTATCAAGTCGCGCTCCCGCAGCATTCAGTTCTTCGAGTGCCCGGCGCATGGCCGCAAACCACATACGCTGGCGCGCAGGATCATCTTCATCAGGTGGTATGCACATCAACCCCCGGAGCTTCAGGCGCGGTAATGCGCCCACAGCCGCCACCAGAGGAGGTAATTCGGATGGATTGACGCCCCCCTTGGAGTCCTCGCCCCCGATGTTGACCTGCAGGCAGACATTCAAAGGCTGAGCATGGAAAGGCCGCTGCTCTGACAAGCGTTCCGCGATCTTGAGCCGGTCGACGCCGTGGACCCAGTCAAAATGGGAGGCAATGACCCGTGTTTTGTTGGCCTGCACCCGGCCAATGAAATGCCAGGTGAGAGGGAGGTCCTTCAGTTCCTCAATCTTCCCCAAGGCCTCCTGCAGATAACTTTCGCCGATATCCCGGACCCCTGCCTCGGCAACCGCTCGGATGCTGTTGGCCGGTTGAGCCTTGCTCACCGCCAGGAGTGTGACGGAGTCGACATTCCGCTTTGCGGCCTGTGTCGCCGACTCGATGCGATTACGGACCTTTCGCACTTCATCCCGTGAATTCTGCGGAACCATTAACATATTGGATACGGAACCCCTCCGTTATACTGCTCGTGCGCTCAGATGCAGGTTTCGCCGCCACTTTGGCGGGTGTCTTGCCTGCCTCGGGTATTCGTCTATTGTCCGATCGCTGACTGCTGACTCGCGCGCCTTTTTAGGAGCCAAGTTCACTTTCAGCCCGCGGGCGAAAGGCGTGTCTTTCGTCTGCGAGGAGCTTTCATGGCCGTCGACATCGCGCAACTCTTGGCATTCGCCGTCAAGAACAATGCGTCAGACCTGCATTTGTCCGCCGGCGTTCCGCCGATGATCCGCGTGGACGGTGACATGAAGCGTATCAACATGCCTGCACTGGCCCACAAGGAAGTGCACAGCATGGTGTACGACATCATGAACGACAAGCAGCGCAAGGCCTACGAAGAGTTCTTCGAGACTGATTTTTCGTTCGAAATTCCCAAGCTGGCGCGCTTCCGCGTCAATGCCTTCAACCAGAACCGCGGCGCGGGCGCCGTGTTCCGAAACATCCCCTCGGTCATCATGTCCCTGGATGACCTGGGTTCGCCGAAGATCTTCCGCGACCTGTGCATGTTGCCCCGAGGACTGGTCCTGGTTACGGGGCCGACCGGCTCCGGCAAGTCCACCACCTTGGCCGGCATGGTCAACCACGCCAACGACAACCGGCCCGACCACATCCTCACCATCGAAGACCCGATCGAATTCGTACACGAGTCCAAGCGCTCCCTGGTGAACCAGCGCGAAGTCCACCGCGACACCCTCGGCTTTGCCGAAGCTTTGCGTTCCGCCTTGCGCGAGGACCCTGACATCGTCCTGGTCGGCGAAATGCGAGACCTCGAGACCATCCGCCTCGCACTGTCGGCAGCAGAAACCGGCCACTTGGTGTTCGGAACCCTGCATACCAGTTCCGCCGCGAAGACCATCGACCGTATCGTAGACGTGTTCCCGGCGGCTGAAAAAGAGATGGTGCGCTCGATGTTGTCCGAGTCCCTGCGCGCCGTCATTTCGCAGACGTTGTTGAAAAAGAACGGGGGTGGCCGCGTGGCTGCCCACGAAATCATGATCGGCACCCCCGCGATCCGTAACCTGATCCGCGAAGGCAAAATCGCCCAGATGTATTCCGCGATCCAGACCGGTCAGGCGGCCGGTATGCAGACGCTAGATCAGTGCCTGACGGAGCTCCTGAGTAAAGGGGTCATCTCCAAGGAAGAAGCCCGCCACAAAGCCCAGAACAAAGACGCGTTGTAAGAGAAATCTATGGATCGCGACCAAGCTATCAAGCTCATGCAGGACCTCCTGCGCCGGGTCACCGAAAAGAAAGCGTCTGACTTGTTCATCACCGCGGGTTTCCCCCCGGCGATCAAACTCGACGGTGAAATCCGCCCGCAGAGCGAGCGCGCACTGACACCCGAGCAGGCGGCTACCTTAGTCCGCGCGATCATGAACGATCGTCAGACAAAGGAGTTCGATGCGTCGAAGGAGTGTAACTTCGCCATCGCGCCCCCCGGCATTGGTCGCTTCCGCGTCAGCGCGTTCGTTCAACAGGGTGCCGTCGGCTGCGTCATCCGTCTGATTAACGCCAAAATCCCGAGCTTCGAAGAGCTCGACCTCCCGCCGATCCTCAAGGAAGTCGTCCTCTCAAAGCGCGGCCTCGTCATCCTGGTCGGTGGCACAGGCTCTGGTAAATCGACTTCGCTGGCCGCGATGGTCGGCTACCGCAACGAAAAGACACGCGGCCACATCGTCACGATCGAAGACCCTGTCGAATACGTCCATCAGCATAAAGGTTGTGTCATCACCCACCGCGAAGTGGGCGTTGATACCGACTCTTGGCACACGGCCCTGAAGAACACCTTGCGTCAGGCGCCCGATGTCATCCTCATCGGCGAAATCCGTGATCGCGAGACGATGGAGTACGGTGTTCAGTTTGCTGAAACGGGACACTTGGTGCTGGCGACGCTGCACGCTAACAGCGCCAACCAGGCTCTCGACCGTATCATCAACTTCTTCCCGGACGAGCGCCGCGAACAGCTTCTGATGGATCTGTCGCTGAACATCCGCGCCATGATTTCCCAGCGTTTGATTCCTCGCGAGTCGGGCGCCGGCCGAATTGCGTCCATGGAAATCATGCTCAACTCGCCCCTGATCCAGGACTTGATCTTCAAAGGCGAGGTGGCCAAGATCAAGGAAGTCATGTCGCGCAGCACCCGGCTCGGCATGAAGACCTTCGATCAGTCGCTGTACGAATTGTACGAAACCGGATTCATATCTTACGAGGACGCCTTGCGAAACGCAGACTCCAAGAACGAGCTGCGCCTGCGAATCAAGCTGGAAAGCAAGCGCGAGGCGAAGAACATCGACGACGGCGGCGCGCTGCAGATCGTCGATGAAGGCGAAGAAGGTCGGTCGCTCTAGGAGCGGGTTCTACTATGGATTCCAACTCCTCAACGGCGAATGGTGCTCCCACGCCGAAGTCTGCTGTTGACACCAACACGGCTGGACGGGTCCCCAGGCGATTCCATCCATGGATGGAAGCACCGGTCACCCGACCCTCAACACCAAGCCCCTGTTCAAATTGATGGTGGAGAAGAAGGCCTCAGACCTCTTCTTCACCTCCAACGCCCCCATCAAGATCAAGATCGAAGGCCAGATCCTCCCGGTCAACAAACAGATCCTGACACCCGAGACGGTCCGCCAGACCGCCTTCGCGCTCATGAGCCCCGAGCAGCGCGAGCACTTCGTGCACGAGTTCGAGCTCGACTTCGCGATCTCCGAACCCGGCCTCGGCCGCTTCCGCGTGAACGTATTCATGCAGCGTGGCTTCCCAGCCATGGTGCTCCGATACATCACCGCAGACATGCCGAGGATCGAAGGTCTCGGCTTGCCGCCGATCCTGACCGATCTGGTTTCCATGAAGCGCGGCCTGATCCTGATGGTCGGCTCAACCGGCTCCGGCAAGTCGACCTCGTTGGCGGCAATGATCAACTACCGCAACGAAAACGCCTCCGACCACATCGTCACGATCGAAGACCCGATCGAGTTCCTGCACACCAACAAGCGCTCGATCGTCAACCAGCGCGAAGTTGGCATCGACACCAAATCATACAACCGCGCCCTCCGCGGTGTGGTTCGCGCCGCCCCCGACGTGATCCTGATCGGTGAGATCCGCGATCGCGAGAGTATGGAAGCAGCTATTAACCTCTCAGGCACAGGACACCTGGTGTTGGCCACCCTTCACGCAAACAACTGCGCGGAGTCGATGGATCGCATCATCAACATGTTCCCCCGCGAACAACACAGCCAGATCTTCCTGGACATGTCCCAATACCTCCGCGCCATCCTGGCCCAACGCCTGGTAATGGGCCGCGACGGCAAACGCTGCGCCGCCGTCGAGGTGATGATCAACACCCCGCACATCTCTGAGCTCATCAAGAAGGGCGACGTGACAGGCATCAAGGAAGCCATCACTTCCAGTGGCGAACGCGGCATTCAATCCTTCGATGTTTCCCTCCGCGACCTCTACAAATCCGGACGCATAGAACTGGAGGAAGCGCTCGCCGCCGCCGACTCCCGCGCCAATTTGGAAGCGAAAATCAACTTCGGTTGATTTCAGGGCCGGTATTTTAAACGGTTGAGGTTGGATTGGCGCGGATGGTGGGTTCACTGACGGTCCGGGACGCCGGTGACCGACCTGGATTGTTGCGATTGTCTGAGTTTGACCTGCATGTGATACGTTGCGACCTCTCTCGCTTTTCTCTTCGAGGTCGCCGGCATGCTGGACAGGCGTTGGATTGCCCTGATCGCGTTGTGTCTGGGAGTAGTCATGATCGTCCTAGACGGGACGGTCGTCACTGTTGCACTTCCTCTGATCCGGGCTGACCTCGGATTTACCCAGGCGTCCCTCGTCTGGATCGTCAACGCCTACATTCTGACGTTTGGCGGCTGCCGGTTGCTGGGCGGGCGATTGGGCGATCTCTACGGCCCACGCCGGGTGTTCCTGCTCGGAATCGTGGCGTTCACATTGGCTTCGCTCGCCTGCGGCCTGGCCAGGACACAGACGGAGATGATCTGGGCTCGCGCGGTCCAGGGCGCCGGGGGCGCGGTGGTCAATTCCACCGCTTCATGTCTCGTAATAAACATGTTCATCAAATCCGATGAGCGCGCAAAAGCTGTGGGAGTTTGTGGATTCATCAGCTCGGCCGGTGGCACGTTGGGAATCTTCCTTGGCGGGTTCATTACTGCGTCCTTTGATTGGCACTGGGTTTTTCTCATTAACATTCCGTTTGGCGTGCTGGTCTATGCGTTGTGTCTGCGACTCATACCCGTGACTCCCGCGGAACATCGCACGACCGGTCGCCTGGACCTGACAGGGGCCGCCACCTTGACCGGGGCGTTGATGCTCGCCGTTTATGGAATCATCAGTGGCGATGATGTGGGTTGGTTTTCGAGCCAGTCGTGGCTGACGCTCGGCGGGGTGCTGCTGCTTCTGGCGGCGTTTGTATTCACCGAGTCGCGTGTGAGCAATCCCCTGATGCCGCTCAGCCTGATCCGCTCCCGCATGTTGGTGATCACCAATGTCACGGCCGCGCTGGCCGCCGCGGCCATGTTTGCAACCTTCTTCCTCACCCTCTATCTGCAGAGGGTCTTGGGCAAAAACCCGTTGCAGGTGGCATTGATCTTTCTGCCCACCTGCATCATCAGCGCGGTGCTGGCGCTTGGATTCTCCGCCCGGATCGTCAACCGCTACGGCATCAAGCGACCCTTCGCGGCAGGTTTGCTGATGGCCGCGCTCGGGCTGGCGCTGCTGGCGGGCATCCCGGTGCAGGGGGACATCTGGACCGATGTCATTCCGGGGATGACGTTGTTCACCGTCGGCGCCGGCGTTGCCGGCAGCCCGTTATTTCTTTCGGCCGTGCATGGAGTGGCCCCCGAGGACTCGGGGCTGGCATCCGGGTTGATCGGAACATCCTCCATGGTGGGAGGCTCGCTGGGACTGGCCATTCTGGCCGCGGCCGCGGAGGCGTGGACGCGGAAACTCGCCGCGCTGGGTACTGATCCCCTGGTTGCATTGATCGGCGGGTATCACGTAGCATTTTCCATTGGCGCGTTATTGGCTGTGGTTGCCGCGACACTGGGAGTGTTGTGGCTGCCAATCAAGATTCAACATTCCCAACCTGCTCCTGCATCTGTTCAACAATGATCGGCATGTCGATAGCGCCACATGTGCTCTCTTGGCTCTGGGATTTGAATTAGAGCGTGGTTGTTTTAATTGATCTCGTGCCGAGGATATAGAGCCGACGCCCTGGGAGGTGACGTGCTATTGAGAATACTGCCATATCCATTGCGCAAGTCGGCGGCTGCGGCATGGTCACAATAGACAAGAATGGCCACTTTCAGTGCAAGGCAAGCTGGCGCGTTTCCGCTCCAATGCCATCAACCAACAGCGCGCGGCGCCGTGTTCCGAAACATTCCTTCCGTGATCATTGCGCCGAGGACTGGCCCTGATGACTGGTCCGACCCGCTCCGGCAAGTCCACCGCTCTGCGCAACGCCTGGTAATGGGCTGCGACGATAAACGCTGCGCCGCAGCGGAGGTCATGATCAACACCCCGCACATCTTCGTGGCTCATCAAGAAGCGTGACGTGACGGGGCATGAAGGAGGCAATTGTCGCTAGCGGCCAACGCGGCGTTTAAAGCTTTGATGTCTCACTTCGAGACCTCTATGCAAGTGGCCGAATTGAACTGGAGGAAGTGCTCACAGCCGGCGACTCCCGCGCAAATCTGGAAGCGAAGATCAACTTCTGCTAGACACCCGCGCGCACCGAACGCTTCGGCCATCTGAGTCGCCCGTTACCATAAGCCTTCGCCCTACCTGCGACAAGTGCTGTCGCTTTCGCACCTTTGATCCGTCTCAATCCTACGCGCCTCAAATCAGGGCACAGAGCAGTGAATGATGGGCGGGTCACGTTTCGAAAAAAGTGATTTCGATTCGAGCGATGAGGGAGGTGAGCTCGGCATTGAAGGAGACATCGCTCAATCAAATTTGCCGAGTCCCACCGGACTCGGAACAGAATCTGCGTTCAAAGGAGCCTCCGCTTCTTCTAGCCTCGAAAGACATCTCAATGTGGACCGTCGGGCATTCCTGAGTGCCACGGTGCTAAGCGTTGCAACGTTATCTTTGCGGCATCAAATAGCCGAGGCTGTCGGAAAACAAAAGACGGTATCACGCACAATCACTGCGGAACGTCGTTATCTTAATTTGCCTGTGTGCCAAAGCGGTCCCAAGTGTCATCTGAAGATGCTGGTTGACGGTCAGGTTCTACGCGAGTTCAGCATCAGCCTTGCTGAGGGCGTTCCGGACTGGTGGGCTTTTACGGATCTCGATCCGTTGAAGGGCAAGGTTGTGACCCTTGAAGTGGAAAATTTGCCGGCGCATTCAAAAGCGCTGATGGCAATTACTCAGTCCGACTGGATCTTGGGCCAAGATGCCGTCTATCACGAGGCTCTACGTCCGCAGTTTCACTTCTCAACGCAGCGCGGTATCCAGAGCGACGCCAATGGCCTCGTCTTTTACGCCGGCGAATATCATTTGTTTTATCAGCACGATCCTTATCATATTCAGTTCGGAGACGGATTCGTTCCGCGCTGGGGACACGCGGTTAGCAAAGATCTGGTCCATTGGGTCGAACTACCAGAAGCTATCGAACCAGAAGAAGGCTACGAGCAAGCAATTGCTTCGGGTTCTGCCATCGTCGATGCGCACAACTCGACCGGTTTTCAAACGCGCGCCGAAGAGCCCATGGTCGCGATGTATACCTACGTGCGCTCCACCAGCGAGATCGAGTTAGAGTCTGTCCAGGGTATTGCTTTCAGCAATGACCGTGGGCGCACTTGGACAAAATATAGGAACAATCCTGTTCTCCCTCGTATCACTACGTGGAACCGTGATCCAAAGGTCATATGGTATGCGCCAGAAAAGAAGTGGGTCATGATGCTATTTTTGGATCAGGCCGATTATGGCAAACATCCGGAAGTTCCACCTGAGGAACTGCTAAAACGCTGCGCGGATAGAAGTAGCTTCGGCCTGTTTTCCTCGCGTGATCTGAAAACCTGGGAAAAGATGAGCGAGATCAAAATAGAGGGAGAGACCGAATGCCCCGAGTTTTTTGAAATTGCCGTGGATGGATATGCCGGGAATCCTCGTTGGATCGCGCAAGGCGCCAATGGGCGCTACCTGATCGGCAGCTTTGACGGCAGGACTTTCACTCCCGAGTCTGGGCCGCATGTGATTCACAGTGGCAATTGCTTTTACGCATCGCAAACCTTCAACAATGTGCCAGCATCCGATGGCCGCCGTATCCTCATTCCTTGGGGAAGATCCGATGACCCGCACGCAGTTTCGCTTTACAAGGGGATGCCCTTTAACCAAATGATGGGCATCCCCCTGGAGTTGACTCTGCGAATGACATCAGATGCTGGTCTGCAGCTCTTCGCCTTCCCTGTAACAGAACTGGAACTTCTGCGAACCAAAACCCGGAACATTAAACCGCAGCCAATAGTGCCTGGCGAGAATCCTTTGACGTACATCAATGGCGAACTGTTCGATTTGACTGCGGAAATTAGAGTCGGCGATGCAGCTAGAATTGTTTTCAACCTAAGGGGGGTTTGTGTCAGTTTTGATATCAAGAAGCAGGAATTGTCCTGCAAGGGCAGCATCGGCCTTTTGAGGACGGAGGGAGACAGAATCCGATTGCGTATGTTGGTGGATCGGACTTCAATCGACATCTTCGGCAATGATGGTCGTCTCTACATGCCCATGGGTGTGGCCATTGACCCGAGCAATAGGTCTCTTGAGCTTAGTGCCGAAGGAAGCGGGGCCTTTATCAACGGTCTGGAGGTATCAGAATTGAAGTCGATCTGGACGTAAGCGCTAAGTGAATAGGTGTACATTCAGGATAGAGGAATGTTCATGAATGAAGCACGAGCAGACGCGCGAATGAGCGGTCGTATCTTCTTTTGGTCTGTAACCTCAGCATTGGCAGGTTTTTTATTTGGCTTCGATACCGTTGTCATTTCCGGGGCTGAGCAGAAGATTCAGTCACTATGGAGATTGAGTGCGGGCATGCACGGAATCGCGGCAGCTTCCGCCTTATACGGAACCGTTCTTGGAGCGTTGCTCGGCGTTTGGCCGACCGACCGTTTAGGGCGGAAACTAACGTTGGTCAGCATCGGTCTCCTATACCTGATTTCGGCAATCTGGTCGAGCTTGGCGAACGACGTTTATTCGTTCATCGTCGCGCGCTTCATTGGCGGCTTGGGAATTGGCATCTCGACCGTGGCGGCACCGTTATACATATCCGAGATCGCGCCCGCCGAATATCGTGGGCGTCTTGCCGGAATGTTCCAATTCAACATTGTCTTTGGGATCGTCATTGCGTATCTGTCGAACGCACTGCTTGCTGATGCTGGTGAGAACGCTTGGCGCTGGATGCTCGGGGTGGCAGCATTCCCGTCGGTGTTGTACACGATATGTTGCCTTTTTGTTCCGGAGAGTCCTCGTTGGCTCCTGGGGAAAAAAGGCGACCGCCAAGCCGGTGTCGCGGTGTTGAGGTTAATCGAGCCTAATGCGTCGGAGGAGAAGATTGCCCTTGAGGCCGAGGCCATTCTGGCTGCACCCGCAGACAATACCGCAGCGGGGAGTTTCTGGAGTTCATCGCTGCGCGTTCCAATCTTGCTTGCATTTTTTGTGGCGTTTTTCAATCAACTTTCCGGAATCAATGCGATTCTATATTTCGCACCGCGCATTTTTGAAATGACGGGATTGGGAGCGCAGGCGGCGCTGCTGCAGTCGGTGGGCATCGGCATTACCAATCTTATCTCCACATTTGTGGGATTGTGGCTGATTGATCGTCTGGGGAGGCGCACGCTGCTCTACATCGGCTCGTTTGGATACATCTTTTCTCTTGGGCTGGTTGCGTGGGCGTTTTTCACAGGCCATTACAGCATCGTGCCCGCGTGCATATTTGCCTTCATCGCAGCGCACGCGGTTGGACAGGGAACCGTGATCTGGGTGCTGATCTCGGAAATATTTCCTAATAAGCATCGGGCGGAAGGCCAAGCTCTGGGTAGCTTCACGCACTGGATCTTTGCAGCGCTCCTTACCACGATCTTTCCGACGATGGTCACTGCGTTTGCGCCTGGATATGTATTTTCATTTTTTTGCTTCATGATGATGCTGCAGTTGGTCTGGGTTAAAACAATGGTCATTGAAACTAAGGGCTTGCCGCTGGAGCAAGTCCAACGGCGGCTGGGAGTTGTTGGATCTAACAGGGTTTATGTCCAGTGATGAGCTGAACGGAGAATCCACAGATTAGGAAGTTGCTAGCGTCGGAGGCGTTTCGGTATCGATGATTGTGATAACACTCTCTGTGAGTTGAGCCAATGCTGTACGCAGGCATCGAAGGCGGTGGAACAAAGTTCGTTTGCGCGGTCGGCCGCTCGGCCACTGAAGTGCACGAGAGTATTGTGTTGCCCACCTCCAGTCCCGACGCTACGTTGGGCGCATGTGTAACGTTTTTCGCCGACGCCGAGCACAAGTTCGGGCCGATCAGCTCTATAGGTTTCGCGAGCTTTGGCCCACTGGACCTGAATACGAAATCGCCGACATATGGTCATATGTTGGCGACACCCAAGGCCGCTTGGTCTCGCGCGAACCTGCTTGCTCCACTACGCTCACGTTTTGGCGCGCAGATCGCGATCGATACAGATGTCGCGGCGGCTGCTCTGGCTGAGTGGCGCTTAGGAGCGGGACGCGACTTGGGGTCGATAGCCTATGTAACGGTAGGAACGGGAATCGGCGCCGATTTCGCGCCACGGGACCGGCTGACGAATCGACTCATGCATCCCGAGATGGGACATATTGGTGTGCGTCGCGACTCGCGTGACTCATTCGCGGGATTGTGCCCCTTTCATGGTGACTGCTTGGAAGGTCTGGCAAGTGGCCCCGCAATTTATCAACGTTGGGGCACCGAGCTTGCAAATTTACCGCCGCAACACGAGGCTTGGTCCATCATCGGCGGTTACCTAGGACAACTCGCCGCGACAATGGCACTCATGGTATCCGTGCATTGCATAATCTTCGGCGGCGGCGTGATGGCAAATGGATTGCTATTGCCTCACATCCGAGCTGCTACGGCGGCGTCCTTAAATGGATATCTTGAGCCGTTGAAACCCACAGGTGCGCTTGACCATTATATCACTGTGCCAATGCTCGGAGGCCGGGCAGGAATAGTCGGCGCATTATTGCTTGCTCAGTCGCTCGATCCGAATCTTCGCGATGAGAACGATCTGCAGTAGCTTATGCGATAATCAAACATCACTGACCCCTTTCTCCCACCTCCGATATTGCGTTATTCCGCTATGGCAACCGATGCATGTTCCGTTGTGTACGAAAAGTCGACATGATAGAAAAGGCTGGTGTGCAGCGAAGGGCGCCAGCGGGGTAATCGATCCGCCTGTGGCAAGCGCCGAGCGGCAATGAGATGCCAAAGCTAGGCTGAGGGAGTGGCCATATGAATGGAATCAGAGTCAGTATCTACATCGTCACCTATAAGAATCCATTCGATCTGAACAGAAACATATCCAGCATACTGGCAAGCGGCGCTGATGTCCGAATCAACGTCATCAATAATCATAGTCAGTTCTTCCTAGAGCCGAGGTTTGAGACGGCGGTGACGGTCCTGCACAACAGCCTTCGCCCAGACTTCTCCACGGGTCACTTATCTCGCAACTGGAATCAGGCGCTGTTGCATGGCTTCAAGGATTTGAAAAACCCCGCCAGCGACATTGTTGTGACTGTACAAGACGACGTCCTTTTCAAGGAAAATTGGCTTCCTCAGCTGATTGACATTCATCGTAGGTATAGCTTCATTACTCAAGGCATAGGAGACGCATTCTGCAGTTACTTGCCGGATGCGGTGATAAAAGCGGGGCTGTGGGACGAGAGATTTTGCAATATTGGCTGGGCGGAGGGAGATTATTTCTTGCGCTCGTTGATTTACAATCGGCAGGGGTGCTCAATAAACGACCCTGCTCATAGACGAGTGCACAATCCGCTCGATGGAAACTTCTTTAATCCCCAACATTTCTTTGATGCTGCCGATAGATCCGATGCTCTTTTGATAAAGACTCCGCAGATCAACTGCGATCGGAAGGAGGCGCACCTCTCCAGCATGAGGTTTCATGGCCTTGGTGAGACAATCTTCAGGCATAAATGGGGACTTGCGGACAACCCCTGGGGCGCGGAACACTATGCCCTACAAAAATCGCTTGTCCCCAACTACGTGATGTATCCGTACTTTGAGAAAGACGTCGAGGGTTTGCTCGATAAGAACTACATAGTCACGCCGGAGGAAACGGAGAAACGTTTCGAAGGCTGGATTTCACAGCTACGAGCCGGGGCGGTTCCACAACCGACACCGCAGACGTGATGACATGATTTTCCCAGTGTGATCTCGGTGGATTCGATTAGAACTAGGTCTGGCTATTAGGTCGACCAAGCCGATCGCAGTGAGTGCGCGATCAGCTTCTCGATGTCGACTTCGCCGCTATTAGTGCGTAATCCGAGCGCCGCGAGTCCACCAGGATTGGTGCGTATGAATATTCCATATGCCTGTCCGGAGTCTCCGAAAATTTCGACGGTCGTCCGATCTACGAGCACCCGTAATCGGAGACGTTCATCGTTGAGTGGAATCGACATGGCGCCTTTCGGGCCCCTGAGCATTTGTGACGCCGGCTGATATTCATATTCATCGCCCCCAATGCTCATGGTGACCGGGCAAATGATGCTACCGACTCTTATTACCAGCTCGACATCCCACGCTTGCCCCCTGAGTTCTGTAAGTATTGGAGAAGATGTGAGCTTACGCGCAGGGAAGTCGAATGTGCGATTTCGCAATGATCGAATAGCGTCAACCGGATCACGACAAAGGCGTACGCCCCATGATGTAGTCTGTAAACTCAGTCTCGTGGGGAAGCTCATTAATTGCGTGAAAGGAGAATTCACTACGTCGACTCGGGCCCACGCCATCTGCACTCGCTGACCATCGGGGTGATTACTGAACGTCTGTGCAGCGTAGAACACGGGACCAGGCATTCCCTGGGTGTTTGAGTTGCCGCCGGCAGGAGCCGGCAAGCGGGGGCTCTCCGGTATGAAGTGCGAGCCGTCGAATTCTCCAATGCAATAATACCCTCCCGCGCAGCTCAGTACCCATTTCGTACGATTCGCATCGCCATCGAGCGGCAGGGCGAACAAATCTGGACATTCGAAATATCCTTCGATCCAGCTGCGTTCCTCCCAGGACTTGAGGTCCTTGGACGTGTAGAAAGCGATCCCGTGACGCTCGGGTGCGGCGGGGTCCGCACCTTGCTTCTGACTGTAAACCGCCATCACCCATTGCTTGCTTTGCGAATGCCAGAGCAACCGTGGATCCGATTCGGCTCCGGTTACGACCGGGTTGCCTTCGTATTCGTTCCAAGTGGCGCCGTCGTCCTGCGAGTATGCGATGCACTCGCCACGACCCGTGCTCGTAAAGGCGACGACCATTGGCGGCTGGCCGCTCTTTCCCCAGCCGGATGTGTTTTCGTGATCTATCACACCGCTACCCGAAAACGGAAAGTCATCCTCTCCACGCGGATAGAAGGCAATGGGCAGTTCCTTCCAATGAACGAGATCCGTACTTACTGCATGCCCCCAATGCATGTTCCCCCAGCGAACGCCGTAGGGATTGTGCTGGAAAAACAGATGATACTGGCCAGCGTAATACATGAGTCCATTTGGATCGTTCGTCCATCCCCGCCTGGGCGTGAAATGAAACGCGGGTCGCATAGGCTCCTTGTAAAGTGTCTCTACCGACCAGATCTCCGCACTCGTATGTATGGCCGCGACGAGTTCGGCGTTATCGGTTTCTTTTGACCCTCTGCCTAGCGTCTTTTCTTGTTCTGTCGGTGGCGAGTTGTCGGTCTCGAGTGTGAGTGTAAGTGTCCGGCCTTGCCAGTCACTTACATCGAGATGCGCCCACCATTGCGCCGGAAATCCGAGAGATGCAGTAAACGTTCGCACAACACGGCCGTTCTTCAACAGCCGCACTCGTCTCGATCGAGACTCGCTATTTATGGGAAACAAAACAAATTTTTGGTCCACTCGTATATGGCGTTGCCTCCGTAGCGAGTGGCTCGGTGGGTCTGTAGATGCCAGGGCAACCTCCGAAGAGACAGGAGCCAACATCATCGCTGGAATGGTTTGCAATAGGGACCGTCTGCTGACTCGGCTGGCGAGAAACGTGTCATCCGCCGCGTCAATTCCAGTGGACTTGGAATCATGCGTCATGACTCCTCCCATGCATGAGCTGATCGCTTTGACCCGAAGAGAATACAGTTGTGGCTATGGCGATACGCTGGTGCGGGACAATGAGCGAGCATTTCGATACCGAGCTATAAGGGAAACACCAATTGCGCGAAAAATTGATTCAGCATCAAGGGTTATAGACGTGGGCGACGTGAGCTTCCGTTACAGCCTTCGGACGATGGCTATAGCGCGATCTAAATCTTACGGCGATAGATTTCTGGTGCAGTGCGCCACTCGCTGCGGGCCAGCTTGAGTTGTCAAAAAAATAGGTGGAATGAGCTACCAAAGGGCTCACATTTTGATACGACGATCCGAGGCCCCGTGGCGCTCCCATAGGAACTCTACATGCCACGACATATAGGATTTCAGTGAGTTGCTCGTCTTTAAGAAAGTAGGTATTTTAACCACGCGTTCGCGTGGCGTTAGCAGCTCTCAAGGATTGTCGAGGCTCGATGTTTGACTTGATAGCAGACCATTCGCGACGGATTTCTATGCGAGCGCTCCGAGAGAGTCACCTCTTGGCGTGGTGCTGCGACAGATTCTTGATGCGATCAATGCCGGAGCGCCGACGGCCAAAATACTGGCAAACTCGTTCAGTTGATGCCTTAGAAGGGTTCTGCGCCCGTCACAACCATCAACTCGCATCAGAAGACCTTGGCTTGCGCTCCTTTAGCCAAGAGTGTGATAACTCGAAATGTCGAGTCCTACAGGATCGGCGGTGTTCGATTCCGGCCAAACTTCCGTTCGTCCACCCCTGACTCGAAAATTATCAGTCAAAATCTTTGGATTTCACTCTATGCGGAAGATGTCGCTCGCTTTTGGAGTGCAATAGAGAAGATGTGAGCGGAGACCCTGTGAGGTAAATATCCATGCGCCTGGTAGCTTTATATGCATCATTAGTGGCCATCGCATTTTGGACACCGTTGGCGATGGGTAGACACGAAGCGCAGCCTGGAACCAAATGGACCGATAGCGAAGTCAGACGCGCTGTTGAGTATTTTCGGGCTGGCCGGGAGCTTACGCCTTCAAGTTGGCCAGGCGGCGCTAGGGTGGCCGTGTGCCTCACCTGGGACATGGACAACGAAACACCAGATCTCGTGGCCGGCGGTGTCTCGCCGATTTCATTGACTCGCGGCGAATATGGCGCGAGGGAAGGTCTCCCGCGGATTATGGAGGTATTCGACAAATACGAAATCCCAGGCACGTTTTTCGTTCCCGGCGCAGCAGCAATGTTGTATCCAGAACTGGTGACTGAGCTCAAGAAGCGCCCCAGGCATGAGGTCGGAATCCACGGATGGCTGCATGAAATTCCCGGCATTCTTGACAACAGATCAGAGGAGCAACGTCTTCTGAAAAAGGCGCTTGCGTTCTGGACGAAGGCTCTGGGTAAACGGCCAGTAGGCTATAGAGCTCCCGGATGGGAATTCAGCAAATACACGCTCGACTTGATTAGGGAGGAGGGCTTTGAATATGACAGCAGCGCGATGAGTATGGACCAGCCATTCGAGATCGTATCCGAGAATAGACCGACTGGATTGGTTGAGTTGCCTGTAAGTTGGTCTCTTGACGATGGGCCTTACCTCTGGCTTCCCGGAGGGGCGCTGCCTAACCCGGAACAACTATTCAAAGTCTATAAAGACGACTTCGACAGTGCATATAGTGATGGCACCCTGTTTCTATTGACCATGCACCCCATGATCACAGGGCATCGAGTTCCGATGGTGTACTTGGATCGGCTGATTGCGTATATGAAGTCAAAACCAGGGGTATGGTTTGCTACTGGCAGTCAAATTGTTGACTACGTCAATAAACAACAAGAAGTTGCGGTGATAAAGAAGTAAATCTGCTTGATTCCATGGAGCCAAAATGGTTCGGATATATGCCTTGCTGGCGTGTCTTACGATATGTACTCCGAATGCGCTGGTACTCGCAAATTCTGCCGTTCCGTCTTCCGTTGCGGTAAGCGGCCTCCGCTATCAGGTGCAGATATTTGTTGACCATTGGGGGGTGCCTCATATCTATGCGTCAACAATCGACGATGCATTCTTCGCGCAAGGTTGGAATGCGGCTCGGGATCGGTTATGGCAGATGGACATCTGGCGGCGCAGTGGCCTCGGAGAGCTGTCCGCAATTCTGGGGCCGTCTTTCGTCAACGAGGATCGCGCCATTCGGTTGTTCACCTATCGAGGTGATATGGCGCAGGAGTGGGCAGCTTATGGACCGGAGGCAAAACGCAATTCTGAAGCATTTGTTTCCGGAGTAAATGCCTACATTCTGTCGATTCTGAACAACACAGAACTGCTTCCTTTGGAATTCAAGTTACTGGGTTATTACCCTTCTCTATGGGGCGTCGACGATCTGGTTCGAGTGCGGAACCATGGTTTGGCTGTTGGTGTTGAATCTGAGGTATTTCGGGCGAAATTAACTTGCACAAAGCATGGTTTGAACGCCGCAGATCTGGTCATGCCAATTTCCCCGCCCTGGAAGCTGACGACTCCAAGAGACGTCGACCTGTGCGCTATCCCGGATGATGTGTTGAATCAATATAGGTTGGCACTACAAAGTGTTGCCTTCGACTCTGCGGCAAATGTTCAGGCATCGCCCGTGCAGACGAGTCTTCTGAGACTCAAAAGTAATGGGATTGGAAGAGAAGGAAGCAACAATTGGGTGATTTCTCCGTTGAAGTCGGCTAGCGGGCGCCCAATCTTGGCTAACGATCCGCATCGCGCCCTTGAGCTTCCGTCGTTGCGGTACATAGCACATGTTGTAGCACCGGGTATGAATGTACTCGGAGCCGGAGAGCCTGCGCTACCTGGTGTCGCAATTGGTCACAATGAGCGAATCGCTTTCGGCATAACAGTTTTTCCGGTATCGCAGGAAGACTTATGTATCTACGACACGGATCCAAAAGACCCAAACAGTTATCGATATGGAGATGCGTGGGAGCCGTTGAAGGTCTACCACGAATCAATCGCCGTTCGTGACGGGACGGAAGTTCAAGTAGAAATCAAATTTACGCGCCACGGCCCTGTCATATACGAAGATCGTGAACATCATCGAGCCTACGCCGTGCGTGCTACATGGCTGAACGCTGGAGGAGCTCCATACTTTGGAGCGATGAGATACCTGCGGGCTGGGAGCCTTCAGGAATTCAATGATGCCTTGAATCATTGGGGAGAGCCGGGTGAGAACCACGTATATGCCGATATCACCGGCACGATCGCTTGGCTGCCCGCGGGAACTACCCCGATCCGATTTACTAGTGATGGCCTATTGCCGGTTCCGGGAGATGGACAATACGAGTGGCTTGGCTATCTCGAGCAGGGGCTGCTACCGTCTGAAATCAATCCCAGTCGCGGATACATTGCGACAGCCAATCAAATGAACCTTCCTCCGGCATTTCCCTACGCAGAGCGACGAGTTGGATTTGGCTGGGCTGACGACTACCGTTTCAATCGGATCACCGATGTCTTGAGCCAGAAGAAGAAGATCTCAATTTCTGATTCCATGGCCCTTCAAAACGACTATCTCAGTTTACCCGCCCTTCGTGTAGTGAACATCCTGAAGGGAATTCAGATATCAAATAAGGAGCTTTCAAGAGTCGCGGACTGGCTCTCAACGTGGGACGGTCGCATAACCGCCGACAGTGCACAGGCGGCACTGTTTGAGGTTTGGTGCTCCCACCACCTCGTACCCGCGGTAGTCTCTCGAGTCGCACCCGGCGACTCGGCGCGCCTGGTCGGGCTCAGCATCGGCTCTTCAATGCCGATGCCGATTTTGGAACTCATTGAACGTCCGGATGATCGCTTGGGTTCTGATCCTGTTCGGGCCAGAGACGAAATATTATTGCGGACACTGTCAACCGCGATTCTTGAGACGAGGAAACATCTGGGATCACATATGTCGGAGTGGAAATGGGGTAGGCTTGCTACCGTGCTTTTTGAACACCCACTCGCGCCTCTCGTGGACGCAGGGGCACGGGCCAGCCTTAATATTGGTCCTCTGCCAAAGTCTGGAGATGCAAACACCGTGTCAGCCGCAGTTTACGGGTCACAGGGATACCGAGCCAAAGTTGGAGCCACATTTCGCATCGTAATGGATGTCGGTAGCTGGGATAATTCCATGGGCGTCAACGCTCCGGGGCAATCAGGTGATCCATCGAGCGTCCACTATCGCGATCTAGTCCCATTGTGGATAAAAGGCGAATACTTTCCCTTGGTTTACAGTGAATCCCGAGTTAGATCTAGTGCAGAACAGACGATTGTGCTTAGACCGCAATAAGCACGCGCTTGGAGCAAGGATATTTTTCGACGGATGGAACGCGGTGTTTCACGATTGTGTTCTTCTCTTGAGCTTCTGCCTTTGGCTTAGCGCCACATCATCTACAATCTCTATCTTTACCGGTACTTTATAGGCGGGAAGTCGCCTTCTGCAATGCTCGCGAATGCGAGCCGCGAATTCCCTACTGTCCGGAAGTTTCCGCAGTAGTGACGCTTCTGCAGTGACAACTTCGCCGAGGATTGCATGGGGCTCGCCACGAACGACAGAGTTGCTGACGAAGTCCAACTCGAGAATTACCTCCTCAACTTCGGCCGGAGCTACTTTCTCGCCCGCGACGTTGATCAAATCAGAGACGCGGCCTCGGAATCGGAGCCAATCTCCATCCACGTCGACCAAATCGCCGGTACAGTACCATCCCTCATCACTGATCGGCGATGGGGCGTTCAAATACCCCAGCACGGCGCCATCATCTCTTATCCACAATATGTCGTCGACGACTTTGGTTTCACATCCCGCAGCTTTAAATTTGATCCACAGGCTATTCCCGTCTCGCGAGTCGCTTCGAGGCGAACCCGTCTCCGTCGTTCCATACTTCTGGAGTATCTCCACATGCGGCAGTAGAGATTTCACGCGCGAAATAGTGGTGGCATCCATCAGCTCAGATCCGTACGTTATTATTCTCAAGCTCGATAGATCATATTTTTCGATGTCTGCGAACGCGCAAAGCATCCTCAGGAAGCTGGGTGACGTCGGTAGAACCTCAACTGAGCGTGACTCAATTAGTTCGAGGATTGATCTCGGATCGCGGCGTTCCGCCGGAATTATCACTCCGCCGGCGGCAAGCGTGTAGAACATTGTGTCGAGTCCCGCGATGTGATCAAAAACCAGAAACATCAGTGTTCTATATTGGCGGCAGCGACTCGAAAACTTCTGCAAGAACCTTTCTGCGCTGTGCAATGCTGCCTTGGGTCTGCCTGTCGAACCTGAAGTGAACACAACTAGTCCGCCTTGGCCGTCAGAACGCAGGCGCTCGATGAGTGGGTGCGTAGAAGGCCGCCCCAGCGAGGTCAATTTGTGTTGCCCATCAGTGCTCAAGTCGAGCAGAGCAGTCGCGTGAGCATCGTGCAAATAGCGATGAGTATCGCCGCTGTTTGGGATGAGAGCTGCAATGGATCCTCGCTCCATTAAAGCGAAGAGTGCAGCAGCCGAATATAGCGTGCAGCTTGCCCGCACCCCGATCACAGCTCCCGGTACCACCTGCGACTCCTCGAGACGCGATTGCCACCGAGATATCTCGTTCAGAAGGTCAGTATATAGATACCGCCCATCGCCGCAATCCATGCAAGGCAGCGAGGAGCTCTCACGTAGTCGGCTTAGAAAAGCGGTGAGATTAGACATGCAACATTCGTATCTGCTGACATAAACTCGTCGAATCTGTCCGCTACTCCGCCGGCTCTTCGAATGGAAGGGAACCGACTTGTGAGCCAGGATCCGCACCGTATGCGCCTAAGACCAGTCTCAGATTCTGAGCCAACTTCGCTACGGCGATGTGGCTTACGCGTGCGGGTGCATATCTCAGAGTGGCGACGATTCCTGCCGGCGTATCCGAGTAGGCTGCGATGAAACCTATCCCTTTGTCAGTTTCCAAACGAAATGGCTGAATTCTCAATTGACTGGATGCCTTCCGTTGCTGCTGCACCGACCACCTCGCAGAATAGACCACGAGACCGCCCCAATTGAACGCCAGATGCACCTCAGAGTCCGGCGGGTGCGGTGGAGCAAAATCTTGATGTTCGGTCGCAGCAATAAACTCAGCGTGAGTTCTTTTCAGCAGGTCGAGCAATGATTCGCTGGCTGAGATCTGGATGCGGCAGTAGAGCAGCTGAGACAGGCATCCGACCATATTCTGAAGCTGCGCCCGGCGGAACCGGCCGTGCGATACGAATGGGAACACGAAGTCCGGCTCATGACACCATTTGGACATGACAAGCACGTGCGCAGCGAGGACCACAAGGGGCAGTAAGGTCTTCTCACGATGCGCCAAGGCCCGAAGTTTGCTGCTGATAGAGTTTCCCAATGGAACATGCAGTACGGCCGACTCCTGTTGGTGAGAGTCGTCTGTCTGATCGAGTAGAGGTGGCGCCATCGTAGGTGCGTTCCGCGCCCGTGCCCTCCAGTATGGCTCATGCAGGGCTCTCCTGTCTCCCAACGTCTGGTTTTGCCACACAGCGTAGTCTGGGAATTGAATTGGGAGGTCCGCAAGAGAAGGCGGAAGGTTTTGGACGATGCAGTCGTAGATACTCCAAAGCTCCCGACTGACAATGCCACATGATATTCCATCTCCGACCATGTGGTCCAAGGACAGCACGAGGACATGCTCGCTTGGCGACAATTTCAATAACATCGCGCCAAATAGCTGGTCGGTGGAAAGATCAATTGGGCGATTCAGGAACTGATGGCAACTGTCCTTTGCCGCTTCTTCTGCATTGGCTTTAGTTACATCCTCGAGGCTGACCGTCTCGAGAGGAACTGGCACGCATTCAAGGATTGTCTGCTGAGATGGAGCCGGGCCCTCGAAGGTAAGTTGAGTCCGAAGTGATTCATGGCGGCGAATAAGGAGCTGTACACTCGTATCTAGTGCGCCAACGTCCAGTGGTCCCAACACCCGAATCGCTGTTGCCCGCATTCTATGGGACATTCGTGACCCAAATCGGGCCATATACTCCCAACACGTACGCTGTCCGTCCGCCAACGGAACTGGGCTGAAGACTGCACGCCGGACAATCGGCAAGGTGATCGGTGAGTAAAATTCCGTCGAAGCTCGTGTGCTTTCCATAGGTAATAGTCAACTCAAGCGCGTGATGAGGGTGGGAGTTACATCGCAGACTCTTCGGAAGTTGCACGTGTACCACTTAAGCCATTCTGAGCGCCACGATCTATTAGCGAGTCAACGGTTGCAGACAGCTCGCGCAGCCCCGGCGTGCTGAGAACCGCGTTGGCGGGCAGCAATATCCCGAATTCCTCATTTATGCGAAATTCAAGCATGACCATGGTCATAGAGTCTCCGCCAAGCTCGAAAAAGTTGGCACTCGGATCATCCAAGCGCGTCAGCTGAAGCGACTCGCACCAAAGCGCTCCCACCTTTTCCTCTGTAATAGTCAGACCGGGGATTGATTTTGATGAGCCCATTTGATTCCTACCATCCATGTTTGTCACTCCTTACCGCCAAACAATCGCGAATCCCTATCGGCGCGCATCACCGCGAGAAAATCAACAGACTCAAAGTGTCAGCTCAGCAGGACCATTTTGCGGGGTCGTTGGCGGCCATCTCTTCAGCTTCTGCTTCACTCGCGCATAGTTTGGAACTGCGCTGGGTCCTTTTGGACGATACAGCGTCAGCGGACTACATGCGATGAGGTAAATCGAGACAACAGCGAAGTGGTTGATACCAGAGCTATTTTTGTTGGCTGGCCTGCGATCTCGTTCATGGCCTATTTGTTGGGACGCTTGCCGAACGTCAATCTCACAAGACCAGATCCAGAGATCTCGGAAGTTAGAACGCGGCATGCTTCGACGAGCAGGAAGGAAGCGCATGTTTGGGGCGCGTCTATGAATATTAAGGCTCCCCATCGCTCCACAATACGGACGATCTAACGTTCGCGGTTTGCCGGGAGAGTGGGCACGCTGTTGCCGAAAGGAGGATGCGCGGCGGGGTCGAAATCGAGAACTTGAGCTGGAGTACCGAGAATACGAACAGCTTCTATCCCCAAGCGCGGTGCAACGACACGCTCACCCTGAAGCAGCGTCAATTTGTAGATGGGAGCGACGTATCGCTCACCCTGTACAGTTTGTATGCGACCACGGTCATAGGCTTCTTGGTAAGATTCCGAAAAACACCTCGCCGAACGAAAGCCGTAAAGACCAATTGTCGCCCAGTGGGATATGGGTTGCTTCTCTGCAATCTCGATCACGTCGTCGCCCTGCCCATAGCGCACAAAGCTCATGTTTGGGTCGTTACAATGAAACACCGGAACGCAACCCGCAGCGGTGCCTAGATGCTGCGGGCGCATGGCATATGGAACAACGCAGGTGTCGATGTTGTATATCCAAAGTGAGTCGCTTGGAGCTGCATACATCAATGCATCGAATGCAGTTTCGGCTTGGCCACGGCTCACGATAGATCTTTTCGCAATAACGAATTCGGAAATCCCCAAGTCTGTGACGGCCGAATGAATCCAATCTTCTTCTTCTCCCTCGAGACACGCAAAAATGAATCTCTGCCCGAAGAAGGCTTGCAGTGACGATAGTGACCAATCCATCAAGGTACGGCCCCGAGCCATCACTCGGAATTTTGGAAGGAGGTATCCTTTCTCCTTGAAGCGAGAGCCTAAACCAGCCATTGTCACCAGGACTGTCATTTCATTGTTCCAAATATCTGACTCCGGGCGTATAACTCCAAACCAGTTGCAAGCATTGCGAGCTGGCGGCGTGGTTTGTCTACATGCAGGGGTAGCATACTGAGGAACAGCAATGCTTGTATCATGTAGATTTGATTCCGCAGCTGGATATTGGGCAGCAAGACGGCATCGAAAATAGATTGAACTCTGGTGTAGTAATCGTCCATGGGTATGTAAACGCGGAGGCGCCCATCGGATTCGACCTCAACCGAAAATCGATCAGCGATGATCAGATCATACTTTCCTGCATAAGAGTGAGCCAACTTTGCGAGATCGTAGCGCCGATCGCCAAACACTCCCGGTACGCCGAAATCTCCGCGTGGGTCAATCATCTTTACGAGCCTGACCTTACAGTCGTAGAGCAAGTTGCTGAAGCAAAAGTCTCCATGTATCGGTGTTAGCTCATCAATTTCGAGTAAACCGGAGTGCTCAACGAAGGAAGCTAACGTCTGCCGAACGCGACCAATCGTCCACTTCTCGGTGCCATGCAATAGAAAGTAGGTTTGGGCGGTTGGGTTTTGTGCTGTAAAATCTTCCAGACGCGAACGAGTTTTCTCCAAATAGACGGCGCGCGCTAGCTGGGAGGCCAGTGAATTTCTTACTGACTTCTCCGCGAAACACGACTGAATGCACGAAATTGACCGGACAACATCGTTCCATGCGCCGAGATTCAGGCGCTGAGTTATGAAGAGGTCGCCCAACGTTGGGATCGACAAGAGTTCCATGGTAATGAACGGATCTGAACCATCGCTGCTGCTAAATATCCGAGGCAGAAAGGGCGTAATTTCATCGGGAATTTGCTTGAACCATCGGACTTGCTTCCGAAATGCGTCGGCATTCGAAGATCTCTTTGTAATCAGCCCCCTCGTCGGGTCGTAGCTCAATGAATTGAAGTGTCGGAGGTTCTGGTAGGACAACCGAGATTCGTAATAACCATCTACGTGTCCGCAATCCATCCAGTGCTTAACTGGTCGGATTTCCATCTGGCAAACAGATGAGTAATTTTCGAGCGCAACGAAGAAGGGCTCACGTCCATCACCCTCGTGCTTCAATGCACCAGCCAATTCGACGGCCAGACGTCTTCCGTCCTCGAACGAAAAAAGTCCAACACAGACGGGCCTAGGACCGCAAGGTCGTATTTCATCACGATCACTGGTAATTCTCAAGGAACCTTCGGAGTCAACGGCGATGCTTGTCCATCGATAAAGGTCACTACGTACTTGCACATAAACGGCGTCACCCAGGGGGGTGCCCTCGATGTCGAGCAGAGTATCTGCCATGTGCACGACCACGGCCGTGTTAGGGCAGTCGCCCGCGAGGCCTGCAAGAACTGTCTCACCAATACTTTTGCTGCCAGCTATTCGGATGATTTGAATCCAAATAGCTTCTTGAGGATCAATTTCAAACGCAGGAGCATCCTGGGCGACCAGAAAGACGACCCGAATACGGTGACGATCGGGACGATATAGAGAAATTATATGTTTGTATAATGGAAGGCCGCCGAGGGGCATAAACGTTGCATATTTCGCACCCGTTTCGGCCTCCATGTCCGGCGAAAGGGGAGCCCAGTTCGGCACCAGGACAACTGCACTATTCATCCGACAGTCGATCTTTTCGAAAGAGGGCTTCGATCTCATCGAAGTCCAACGTCACAAATTCCCGGGGTCGAATGGCCCTATCATCCACGTAGAAACCGTCGTGCCCGCACCAAGGCTTTCCAAAATGTAACTCATCGTACGGGATCTCGTTACGTGCCAACCAATCTACGAGAACCGGGGCCGTGTGACACATTATTTGTCCGATGTTCCCATCATATGTGCGCATATTTCTGCTCGTATACAAAATGATCCAATAGCCCTGCTTTTTGAGGCTGCGTACTTTCTGTACGACGCTTGGAAAAACGCCCACCTCCCCATAAGACTGGCGAGAGTCACGCCGGTCTGCCAACGTGCCGTCGACGTCAATAACGACAACTTTTTCGTGAGCAATCATAGGTTCATTGAATGCAACATCGTTGCCTGATGGTTGACGGTAATCAGTGCAGCACAAATCCTTCGCGGCATCTAGCTGTTTAGTTGAAACGCAGTTCGACCAGATGTGCTGCTTGCCGAAACCTTGCCTTTGTCACTGCTGTTCGCGACCAAATGTATGCTAGGAGAGAATACGACCACGGAGATGCGCTTAACAAACAGCTTGAAACGAGGCGGAGGATCGCGCGTAATTGGTGCTCGATCAAGGTACGTTTCTGCGTGAGAGATTCGTTCGATCGAGCATGCGGCCAAAGCGGGCATTTGTGGACATCCCAAACTTCCTTCATCAGTCGGTCTGGCGGCCCCAGGCCGAGGATAGCTACAAGTGGCGCTCGCCGTGGGCTCGATACGACATCGTTATCTCTTGATACCAGTCATCAGCGACTTCGAGATTTGTCCCTATTTCTACGCATTTCCGCGTGTCAGTGTGGGGAATAGTGGATTTCTGTTTTGATGAAATATTTTGGTTGTTACAGGAGAGGTGCCGGGTGGGTTCCTCTCGAGTATGGCGACGCATCGGTTTGCATGCTTGTTCGGTAACTCATACGGTGTTTGAAGCGCATTGCTATTTGGGATACCGTTTGCACATCGCTTCTGCGATACGGTACTGAGGTTCGCCATGAGCTGTGTCCCAAGTGACCCGAAATCTGGCTTGCTCGTTGATTGGCGTACAGCACGAACTCGTTCAGAATCTACCGAGCCAGTAAGTAGTCCGTGAGGCAACAAGAACGGCTGGATGGGTTCCTCTATGTATGAGAACTGTCTCGACCCACACCGTCTTGGACGGGTATCCACATTAACCTGGCGTTGCTGGGTACCTTTTGCGGTAGAGCCTGCTGATTAATGTTAGTGCAGATAGTCCTTTAGATCTCAAGTGGCGACTCCGCGGCACATAGGTCGTAGCTTCTTCTTCGTGTTGATCGATTCTTAGGTTGGCCTGAGAGTGAAATTTAGGGAGCGATTACATGCACGGACGCCATATTGCTCTTTTCCCGCTGCCTGGGAAAGCTCATGTCATGGGTCTCTTGGGTTTATGTCGGGAGCTCGTGCGCCGGGGCCACCGAGTTACGGTCGCCACTGTAGAGCCATTCGCGGCACTTGTAATTTCAGCCGGTGCCGAACCTGCGATTTTTGAGGTGGACAATCCTCTGATGCCCACTGCTGGTGCGGCGATCGGTGGACTGCCGATAAGCGATCCAAAACGCTGGGAAGAGGTAGCGACTATCGCGTCCCGCTGGCTTCTCAATAATGCCGCGATTGCGGTGTGGCAACTAGATGAATTCTATAAGCAGAATCGGCCTGATTTGGTAATTTATGAGCTGTCTGCTTATGCTGGGCGTGTCATCGCTAAGCGCTTCCAGTCGCCTGCGATTCAATACTACCCGGATTTCGTCCAGCACAATGATTATGTTTGTTGGCATGGTAGTGTTGGTAGAAGCCCACAGTCGATAGAGAGCTTCTCGCGATTACTCGATTCCTTCATGTGGGCCTTTGGTTTCGAAGAAACGAACAACTTCTGGCATGCAGAAGATCTCAACCTGTGCCAATTTCCGAGGGAGTTGCAGTTTCACTCCGATTCATTAAACACAGATCGCTTCTGCTTTGTGGGCCCCTTCCTGGATAGACCATTCACTCCTATGTGGAAGAACCAGTGTGGCGGAAAGCGTGTAATACTCGTTTCCGCAAGTGCGCAATCAACCGACGCTAACTACTACAATCGAATAGCGGATGCGTTGTCTTGCTCCGATTATCATGTAATCCTTTCGGTTGGTGAGCACGTGTCGATCGGCGAATTGAGGACGTTTCCCTCAAATTTTGAAATCAACCGATTCGCATCCCATCTGGAAATTCTTCCGCACACTGATTTGCACTTGTACTCGGCAGGCCCGACCAGCACTCTTGAAGGATTCTACTTTGGAGTTCGATTGGTCGCCATGCCCTCAATTGAGCACAACTATATTTTAGCCAATCGTTTATCTGAGCTCGGCGTTGCGATCAATCTGCCGCTTCAAGAGGTGACGAGCAATACGATACGGGAAACGGTAGAAAAAGCTTTGCAAGACGATAAGCTGTATGATCGAGTGGAGCAAATGCAACGTATTGTTCGGAATTTGGGGGGCAGTGAAATGGCTGTTGACAAGATTGAGGAATATCTAGCGAGCCGGGCCAATTAGACTCGCTGGGTCGGAGTAATCTCCGTCGTGCGGGGGTCTTCACTCTCGCAGTTCCATCGGAGAGGCTCTTATTGCCTCAACCAAATCGCCTATTTGCCATCAAAAGACCGCGTCTCCATCAAACACCGGCCCATCAACACAAACTCGCTTCATAGCCGTTCCCTCTGGAGTCTGCACAGCGACTGTGCACCCAGCACACGCTCCTACAGCACAAGCCATGTGTTCCTCCATAGAAACCTGACACGGCACCCCATACTTCCGTGCCACAGCCGCAGCCTCCTTCAACATCGAAGTAGGTCCACAAGCAAAAATCTCAACCTCACTCAGAACCTCCGGGCTAACAGCCCGAAGCCACTCATCAGCCAGCTGAGTAACGCCCCCATCAAAACACCCAGGAAATCCCGCCTTGGTAGCCAGCCGGCTAGCAATCCCCCACTCATCCATTAGTGGCATACAGGCGATGACCCCCTCAGGCATCTCAGCCATCACAATCTGCGAAGGCCGAACTCTAAACGGAAACGGATTTTCCGACCCCAACAATACCAATGTCTTCCAGTCAGCATCGGCGCGTCCCCGCAACCGATCCGCTAAAAAAACCATCGTCGGAATTCCATACCCCGCGGCAATCATCAAAGGCCGCGGCCGCTCAGGATGCGCAGTGAACCCATTCCCAATCGGCCCCAGCAAGCTAACTTTCTCTCCGTTCTTCCGTGCAGCCAAAGCAGTTAACCCAGGCCCGTGCACTCGAAAAAGAACCTCAACCCACCCTTTATCAGCATCAACTCGCATGATCGACAGTGGCCGACGCATGGGTATCAACGGATCACAGGTGATATGAACGAATGTGCCAGGCCGAGCGTGGGAAGCACATTTGGGCGCCTCAAACCGGCACACCCGCTGATTCCCCTCAACCGGTGTCTGCTGAAGGACAACCGCATCCTCGAGAAAAATCGTCCCGCGATTGCTCTTAGACATGCGCTCTCAATCTTCCAACCTGACTCGCCCGGTTGATAGAACGCGCAGCTTGTCCGCGCACGCGATCACGCGTGCGCCGGCTCCCCAACCCGCGACCCAATTACATCCGCGATCACGGCCATACGAACAGCCACCCCATTGCGCACCTGATCTCTGATAACGGACTGCCGACCATCGGCAACGCCAGAGGCGATCTCAATGCCCCGATTCATAGGCTGCGGATGCATAACAATCGCATCCGGCTTCGCATGAGCCAACTGCTCCTCAGTCAGCCCATACATCGAAAAATACCGGTCAACATCAGGCAAATCGGCCTGCCCCATCCGCTCCCGCTGAATCCGCAACATCATCACAACATCGGCACCCTTCAAACCGGAGGCCAGTGATGTGTGCCGCGAGCACCCAACAAACTCCCCGTCCTCAGGCATCAGGGCAGGGGGCGCAATCACCCGAATATCAGGCACCCCCAACGTGCGAAACGCATGGAACGACGACCGGGCAACCCGTGAGTGCCGAATGTCCCCAACAATGGCAATCGATAGCCCTTCGAACTTTCGCTTGTGCTGCCGAACAGTCAGCGCATCCAACAATCCTTGCGTAGGATGAGACACATTAGCCTCACCAGCAGAAAGCACGCTCACATGAGGAGCCACATTCGCCGCTACCAACTGAGGCACCCCGGCCTCAGCATCGCGAATGACCATCACATCAACGTGAAGCGACTGCAGCGTATAAACCGTATCCAACATGCTCTCGCCCTTGACGCGAGAAGAAAGCTGCATCTCCAGATGCACCACATGTGCGCCCAACCGCTTGCCGGCAAGCTCAAACGACACTCGCGTGCGAGTGGACGGCTCAGTGAACAGATTAGCGACGGTCACTCCGCGCAAGATATCGCTTATCGGCGGTGGTGTCCCCACCGGCCGGACAAATGCCTGTGCCTTGTTAAGCAGCCTCTCGAGTTCCGCGCGTGACAACCCATCCAGCGTCAATAAATGTCTCAGAGACCCATCCGCGCGCCGCTGATCAACGTTCAATTCAGTCATCTGACATGCCCCTCAAACTCCCCAGCGAACCAACGCTCCAAGATCACCGCGGCCGCCGCGCTGTCGATGTCCTCGCGCCGAATCCGTTTCTTCCGCTCGCCACTGGCGCGCTGAGCCTTCAGCGCTTCGTTTGCTTCCAGGGAAGACCACCGCTCATCCACCATGATGACTGGCAGGCTGAAGCGCTTCTCCAGCTCAGCGGCGAAGCGACGCGCAGCAGGCGCCATCGAGCCCGGTGTACCATCCGCATTATACGGTGCACCGACCACGAGAATCCGAGGATGAAGAGAGCGCAGTTCGCGCTCGATAGCGACCCAATCAGGTCCACTCTGTGAAACCGCCACCGCAGGACGCGGCGCGGCAGTGCGGGTGAGCGTATCTCCCGCTGCAAGCCCTATACGTTTGAGTCCGAAGTCAAAAGCGAGAATGGTGTAGATCGATCTACGGGCGTCAGGCGGCGCCCCTTCCGGGCCTACAGGCGCCATCGGCGCCGCAGCTCAGCCATCAAGCGTGACCCGCGACCGGCGCCAGCCGCTCAACATCAATCCCCATCAACCGCCAAGCCCCGTGCCACCGGTCTTCAAACGGCAGTTCGAACACGACACGGGCATCGACTGGCATAGTCAGCCAGGCATTCTCCCGCATCTCTTTCTCCAACTGCCCCGCCTCCCACCCGGCATAGCCAAGGGCAATGAAAGCATCCGTAGGCCCATCCCCACGCGCCATAGCAGCCAGCACGTCGCGAGACGTAGTGACCTGAATACTCTCAGACACCTTGTGCGTGTGGTCCCACTTACCGCCAGGCCGATGCAATACGAACCCCCGGTCCGTATTCACAGGCCCCCCACGCAGCACGGGCAGCTCAGCAATGGAGTCGCTGGTGGGTTCCAGCTTCATCTGCGTCAGCACGTCAGAAAGCTTCATCGGCAGAGGCTTGTTCAGGACGATGGCCAACGCACCCTTATCCGAATGCTCACAAATCAACGCCACCGTCTGCGAGAAGTTGGGATCCGCCAGAGACGGCATCGCAATCAACAAATGATTCGTCAGCGTGGGCGCCGAGCCCTCCGGCCCCCCGTCCTTGTCTTCCACATCCGAGAGGGGTGGCCCGTCGAGGATGCTGCTCCTGGGTTCTTTTCCGGTCATAGCCTCAGTATGCGGACGCCGGGCAGCTTGCTCAAGGAACAGAAACGGTGGTGCTGCCCTTCATTCGGCCCCCCACGAACTGCCATTCGTAGGCGAACCGCAGCACACGATAATCGTGCGCCAGTTCCGGCGGGAACGGATCGAAGGGACTGGCCAGCTTCAAAATCTCGAGCGCGGCGTTGTCCAGCTCTGGATAACCACTGGATTGGCGAATAATGGCCTTATCCAGCTTACCGTTTGCATCGATTCCGACCTCGAGTACCGGGCTCGCCTTCACTCCCAGGCTGCGCGCTGCACTCGGATAGTGAATCGTGCCCACGCGCTCGACCTTGCGCCGCCATGAATCGAGGTAGGGCGCCAGCGTGGCGGCCCGGGTATCTGGGGTAATCCACAGTTCATCCCGCTTCGGCCCCCGAAGGGTGGCAGGCCCATTTTCGTCTTCAGGGCCCCGTTGCGGAGAGTTCTGGGCCTCCAGCAGCAGCGGTTGATCAGGCGACTGCCCAGCATTGCCCGTATCAGCCAGATAGTGAATCTCAGCGTGCCAAGCCGTCGTCGAGATAACGCGGTCAGCGCGATTACCGGCCATATCCCCGCGCTTCGTCAGCGCGTCGCCGCCCTTCACGCCGTCCTGCGCGGGAATCGGTATCTGGGAAGCGGGATTACGCGGATCCACATTTTCTAGCGTGTTACCCGACCCAAGTTGGGTGCGCTGCGCGAGATAGGTGGCCGAATCGTTACGTTCAGCTTCCGGGACCTCGTCCGAGACCAGCAGGACTTTCAACCCGGGGGCCATGTCCTTGCCCCCGGCAGCCGAATTAAACGTCAGCCCCAATATGATGAGCCCATGCAACAACGCCGCCAAAAACAGCATCGTCAGCAGCCGATCCCGGACCGGCGCCTTTCCTTCCCGCAGGGCTAGGGCACGAGGCGGCATCGACGTCAGCCCCGCTCAGACCGGGCCTGCAGCCGCCGCTCAATCGCCTGCATCAGCATGTCGCCGATATTCAGGCCGAATTGCTTATCCAACTCGCGGATACCCGTAGGACTCGTCACATTGATCTCAGTAACGTAATCGCCGATCACATCCAACCCCACGAACATCATCCCTTTGGCGGCCAACGCCGGCCCAATCTGCCCTGCCAACCAACGGTCACGATCCCGAAGCTCACGTCCCACCCCCGTGGCTCCGGCGGCGAGGTTGCCGCGATTGTCGTTCGCGGACGGAATCCGCGCGAGGGCATACGGCACAGGCTCGCCATCAATCAGAAGCACTCGGGAATCGCCCGTTTTCACAATGTCGGGGATGTAGCGCTGCGTAATGGCGTACTTACGTCCGTAGTCAGTCAGGGTCTCGAACACGACATTCATGTTCTTGTCATTTCGTTCCAGCACGAAAATGGACCGCCCACCCATCCCGTCGAGGGGCTTGCAGACAATCTTCCCGTGCTCCGCCAGGAAGCTTTCCATGTCCCGCATATCGCGAGTAATGAGCGTTGGCGCGCAACATTGTGGAAACCATGCCGTGTAGACTTTCTCATTCATGTCGCGTAACCCCTGGGGGCGGTTCACGACGAGACAGCCCTCCAGCTCTGCGCGTTCCAGAATGTAGGTGCTGTAGATGTATTCTGTGTCGAAAGGGGGATCTTTCCTCATCAGGATGGCGTCGAGTTGACCCAGTCTCTCGAGGCGGGATTCGCCCAACGTGAACCAGTCGTTGGCGTCGGGCCGCACAGTTAGTGTTCGGCCGAGGCCGTATGCGACACCGTCGCGCAGGGTCAGGTGGCTCTGTTCGAAGTAAGTAAGATGAAAGCCGCGCGCCGCCGCAGCAAGAAGCATGGCGAGTGTGGAGTCTTTGGCCCACTTGATGGCTCCGATGGGATCCATCACGACACCGAGACGAATGGGTTCGCTCATTCAGTAGTTTCCTCGACAAGAGGTCCGATTATGCTCACGTCCGCGCGAATATGTCCGCCTCGGACCACGACGATGCTGCAAGCGCTCGCGACCTGTGAAAAACGTGACGCGCATTGCATGGCAGGGGGTATGCCGATATGTTAAAACGCGAGCTGCGCTTGTCTGTATACCCGTCAGAATTGTCATCTGCTTTTTGGGCAGCCAAGTAAAGGTAAGGAGTTGCCACACACCGTGACCGGCAGCAACACGAAGCTCCAGGGCCTGAAGGTCCTGGTGATCGACGACAGTAAGACGATCCGCCGTACCGCCGAAACGCTCCTCGCGAAAGAGGGGTGTGAGGTCTTTACGGCCATCGACGGCTTCGATGCGCTCGCGAAAATCGCGGACCATCAGCCTGACATCGTGTTCGTCGACATCATGATGCCGCGCCTCGACGGTTATCAGACCTGCTCGCTCATCAAGCACAACAAGGTTTTCCGTTCCATTCCCGTGATCATGCTGTCTTCAAAGGATGGCCTGTTCGATCGCGCGCGGGGCCGAATAGTCGGTTCCGAGCACTATCTGACCAAGCCGTTTACCAAGGACGAGCTCCTGAGCGCCATCGAGACGCATATCGGGAGATGATTGAATGCCGCTGATACTCATCGTCGATGACTCTCCCACCGAAGTGCACGTGATGCAAAAGGCGCTCGAGAAGCACGGCTATCGCACGGCTGCGGCGGCTGACGGCGCTGAAGGCGTACGCCTCGCACGCGAGATGAGTCCCGACCTGATTTTCATGGATATCGTCATGCCGGGCATGAACGGTTACCAGGCTACGCGCGCGCTCGCGAACGATCCTAAGACCCGCACGATCCCCATCATTATGGTGACGTCGAAGGGGCAGGAGACCGACCGCATCTGGGGTCTGCGTCAGGGTGCTATCGATTACATGGTGAAGCCAGTCTCTCCAGACCAGCTCGTCGCCAAGGCCCAGGCGACGTTGTCCGCATGAGCAGTCCCGCATCACTCAAGTCGCTCCGCGACCGACCGTTTGAACTACTGGCTGAGCTCGAGCGGCGTGGCCGCGCAGTTTCTGCGCAGGTCACCCAGGAAAGCTCAACCGGTAAGGAATGGGTTGGCGTAGCGCTGCGAATGGCTGGGGATCTCTACCTGGTCGCTCGCGAGGAGACTCGCGAGGTGTTGGGAATACCCGCAAGTATGACGCGGGTGCCCGGCGCCAAGAACTGGATAAAGGGACTTGCGAATGTTCGAGGTCAGCTTCTGCCCATCATCGATTTGCGTCTTTTCCTGGGAAGCGGCATGACGCCGACGACCCGCAATACGCGCATCGTGGTGGTTAACCATCGCGAAATTCCCGCCGGCTTGATCGTCGACGAAGTGCTCGGTTTCCGACGCTTTGCCGAGAGCGAATTCTCTGGCGATGCGCCCCCGACTGTCGCCCGGTGTGAGCGCTACCTCGCTGGTGCGTTCAAACGCGGCACTGAACAGTGGCCCGTACTCAATCTCAGGTCCGTGCTCGAAAGTACGGCATTCTCCGAGGCCGCCGCATGAGTCCCGCAGCAGTCGGTACGCCCCGAATCGGCGGGAGTCTCACCCTTATTCTGGCCCTCGCAGCCGCGTTGGTCCTTGCGAGCGCCATCGCCTTCTTCTCCATGCCGAGCCAAAGCAGCGCCCCGCCAGCACCCACGGTGCCCGTGGATACGCTCTACGGACTGGCCATTGACGCTGAAAATGCCGTCGGCGGAGATCAGGCTGCCATCACCGCCTTCCAGAACCAGCTAAGGCAGTTGAAGGAAGACGCAGCGAGGGACTCCGGCGCTCCTTACACCAAGGACCTGCGTTTCAACCATCTGTTGACCAACGCTGGTGCGGTGTTGACGGCTCAAAGCTCGTTGACCGATGCCAGCACTGCGGCGCGTGACACCCGTATCCTCGTGCCCAAGCTGTTGGCCGAAGTGTCATCTGTTGCCAGTGGCCTCTCGGGTCCGAACCTCGAGAATGCAACTCGCGCCCTGGAGCGGTTTGAGTTGCGCGCCCAGCGTCTACAACTCGACGTGACTGCTTTGGCTGCTGGTGCTGCTAACCCCACCCAGGCCGCTCAGCGTCTGGCCGAGAGTGCGGATTATCTGGGTCAGGTGATCCAGGGTCTGATGGGCACGAGCCCAAGCCTCGGATTGCCCCGTCTGACTGGTGCCGAAGGCGAAAAGCGGCTGAAGACGCTCGACAATTACTACACGGAGTTGAGCGCCGCTGTTCGTAGGGCGGTGGCTGCCGCCCCTGCGCTGCCAGCAGCTCAGGCGGCGGCGCGCGCTGTTACAACTGACGCGCGTGCTCTCGCTGCAGAAGGCGTATCAGCCACGCCAGTTGTTGAGTCCAGCAAGACGCCCAAGTGGATCCCAGGGGCAGTTGCTGCGGTCGCGCTATTGCTCATCCTGGGTGGAATCGTTGCAACGTCCCGCTTGCGCAAGACCGTCGATCATCAGCGGTTGGTGGTTGAGACTCAACGCAAGGAAAACGACCGCAACCAGCAGGCCATTCTGCGGTTGCTGGACGAACTGTCCAGCCTGGCCGACGGCGACCTGACCGTGCAGGCAACGGTCACGGAAGACATTACGGGCGCAATAGCGGACTCTATAAACTACGCGGTCGATGCCCTGCGGGGACTGGTAACGACGATTAATCAGTCGGCTATCCAGTTGGACAGCGCGACCCGACAGACGCAGGCGTTGTCCGGTCACCTGGCCAAGGCCAGCGGCGCGCAATCCAAGCAGATCGCTTCGGCGACCGAGTCGGCTGGCGGAATGGCTGCGTCGGCTGAAGAAGTGTCAGGGAACGCCGAACGTGCGGCAGACGTCGCACGGCACTCGGTGGAAGTGGCGCATAAGGGCGGTGATGCCGTGCGTCGCACCATCGACGGCATGAACACGATCCGCGAGACGATCCAAGAGACGTCTAAGCGTATTAAACGCCTGGGTGAAAGCTCCCAGGAAATCGGCAATATCGTTGAGCTGATCAACGACATCGCCGAGCAGACGAATATTCTCGCATTAAACGCCTCCATCCAGGCCTCGATGGCCGGTGAGGCGGGTCGCGGATTCGCGGTGGTTGCTGACGAAGTGCAACGCTTGGCGGAGCGTGCGGCGAATGCGACCAAGCAGATCGAGGTACTGGTCCGTACGATTCAGACGGACACGAACGAGGCGGTCGTGTCGATGGAGCGCAGTACGACCGATGTGGTGGGTGGAGCGTTGCTTGCTGAGAACGCGGGCGCCGCCCTGGAGGAGATCGAGCAGGTGTCGAACCAGATCGCCAGCCTGGTGCAGAACATTTCCGGCAGCTCCCGTCACCAGACGGGCGCGGCTCAGAACATTGCGCGGAACATGCAGGTTCTCAAGGAAATCAGTGCCCAGACGGCCGAGTCGACGAACGCAACTTCGGCCGCTATCTCGAAGTTGGCCGAGCTGTCCGCGGGCCTGAGAAAGGCGGCCGCGGGATTCCGGTTGCCGGGCGCGGTCTCCGAGCCCATCGGTGCGACCGGTGCGTTCAAACGCCTGGACGAAAACAAAGCCGCCCCCGTACGCCAGGTATCCGCGTACGGCGGCACCTGATAACGCTCGAGAGTTTTCATGCCGGAAGTCGCTTCCCAGACGCTGGATTTCGTCGGTCGTGAGCTGAATGTCACGCTCGCGGAGGCGCGTACTGCTCTCGAGAATTACGTCGAGCAGCCTGACAACATCAATCTGCTTGAGCGCTGCACGCAGGAGCTTCACCAAGTTCAGGGTGTACTGCGCGTCCTAGAAATCTATGGCGCCGCGCTTCTTGCTGAGGAGATGGAACAGGTAGCTAGCTACCTGTTGCAGACAGCGTCCGAGCGTAAGAGCCAGGCCGAGAGCCTCGACGCGCTCATGCGCGCGATGGTGCAGTTGCCGAGTTATTTGGAGCGTGTGCTCGCGGGCGGCCGCGACCTCGCGCTCGTGTTGCTTCCTCTTCTGAATGATCTTCGCGCGGTGCGCGGTAGCGCTCTGTTGTCCGAAGGTACTCTGCTGCTTCTCAACCTGAAGTCGGACAAGCAGGCACAGCCTGTAGCGGCTGCCCCAGGCGAGCCACCGTTGACGGTGGAGCAGTGGGCCCGACGTCTGCGCGCACGCTTCCAGGTTGGCCTCATTGGCTGGATCCGGGGTGAGCGCCTCGAGCAGAACCTCGATATTCTGGCCGCTGTTGCCCAGAAGCTCGAACAGATTGCGACGCGCCAACCGGTCTTCCAACTTTGGTGGGTCACGGGCGCTGTCATCGAAGCCCTCCAGGAAAATGGCTTGGAAGGCGGCGTTTCGGTAAAGCGCCTGTTAGGTCTCGGCGACCGCGAAATCCGACGACTTTACGAGCAGGGCGAGCCACGTTACGCCCAGACACCGGCTGTTGAGCTGCTCAACAACCTTCTCTATTACGTTGGCCGGGCCGAATCCAACGGCCCCCGCGTTCAAGCGGTAAGAGCTTCGTTCCGTCTGCAGGAACTGTTGCCGGTCGACGAGAGCATCGAGCAGGAGCGCGAGAATCTGTCCGCCCCGAGCGTGAAGCTCATGCAGACGGTGGCCGTCGCGATCCGCGAGGACCTTTCGAAGGTCAAAGACGTACTGGATATCTTCGTCCGTCGTGGGGCTGGCCAACCGAAGGAGCTTGCTTCTCAGGTTGAGATGCTCCGCAAGATCGGCGACACCTTGGGCGTATTGGGCCTGGGCGAGTTGCGCGGCAATGTCCAGGCGGAAACTGAGCGCCTGGAAAAGATTGTCGACGGGACCCTCCCGGCCGACGAAGCGACTCTCGTCCAGATTGCGGCCACCCTCATCGGTGTTGAAGACAAACTCGACGCTCAGCTCGTCGGCCTCATCCGGCCGAAGGCTGTTACCGACATCGAAGAGGACGAAGACAACGACTTCCAACAGGTACAGGCCGCGGTATTGCGCGAATGTATCCTGAACCTCGCACGCATCAAGGAATCGATCAGCCAGAACGTGGGCGGCACGCTGGACGCCGCCGGCCTGGATGCCTGGCAGGAGTTGATGCGCGCACTCAAGGCCGGCCTGCTCATGTTGGGCAAGGCACGCGCTGTTGAAGTCATCGAAGGCGTCACCGGACAGTTGAAGCGAGTCATGCAGCCGGGCGGGCAGGGACTGCCACCAGGCTTCATGGACCGCCTTGCTGATGCGATCGTCAGCGTCGAGTACTATATGGAAACGCTGCAGGCTGGCCGCAGCGACCCTTGGTACATGCTCGACAACGCTCAAGCCTGCGTGCAGGCGCTGGAGCATCAACAAACACCAGTCCTACCGACATTGCCACCCGTCGAGCCGTCCGCTTACGCGAAGACGTTGGCAATTACGCCGAAGGCAGTGTTTGGTGCCGAGCCCGCCGATCACGGTTCCACCATGGTGGGCGCACAGACGCCCCCGACGACAACCCGCACCAGCGTTCCGCCATTGGCCGAAACGGCCGACCCCGAGCTGGTCAAGCTCTTCATCGAAGAAGCGCATGAAGAGCTGGAGAAGATCAAAAAGTTCTTCCCCGCCTGGGACCAGAACCCGATGGAGCGCGAAGCGCTCGTCACGGTCCGCCGCTCATTCCATACCTTGAAGGGCAGCGGCCGTATGGTTGGCGCCCGCGAACTGGGCGAGTTCGCCTGGTCCATCGAGAACCTGTTGAATCGCGTTCTCGACAACACGCTGACCCGTTCACCCGCGATTGTCGAAGTCCTGCGCGACTCGGTGAATGCCCTGCCAGGCATGATCGAGCAACTCGAGACGGGCCGCGCGCCGCGTATCGATTCGCCGGCGATCGCTGCACGCGCGAATGCGCTCGCTTCCGGCAAACCCCTCCCTGCTCCCGGAGCCGCGAAGCCTGCTCCGAGTGCTGCGTCCGGCGCAGCGCCGGCTGCCACGTCGGCAACGACGGTTATTTCACCTGCCTCCACCTCGGCCACTACGACGTTCTCTAACTCGAACGTCGTGCCGATGCCGACGGCCGGGCGGCCCGCCATACCGACAGCGCCTGTTGGGACGCCGCCGAAGGGACCTACCTTCGCGCAGAGCGTAACTGGCCTTCACGAGCGTCTGGATCCATCTGCACAGCCAGCGGGTGCGCCCTCATTCTCGGCATTCGGCGGCGACCGTCACGCTCAGACCGCTGTCAGCGTACACGCGACTCAGTCGGACGAGAATGTTGCCGACGTTGAGCAGTCGCTGTTGGAAGTACCGAGCCTCGGTGCTGCGGACGTCGCACATACAGAGTTGGATGTCTCTGATCTTCCCGTAGCGCAGCCAGAAGACAACAACTCTGAACCGACGGCCGAGAGCCTCGCCGCTGACCTTAATAACCTGGATCTGCTGCTCCATGAGGAGTCAGCAAGTGAAGCGCCGGCTGAAGAGTCGATCGTGTTGGAGGACGAAACACCGCCTTCAGCCGAAGATGAGGATTTGATCCTCTCTGGCCCCTCAGAAGCACCTCCGGTTGTCTCCGCGGCATCCTCGCCTGGGCTTGGCGCGAGCAAGGGCGCACCACTGCCTCGCGTCGTCGAGGAAGAAGATCCCGCGTCGGCGCAGTCGGAACCTGATGACGTCCTCCGTGACATCTACTCGCGGGAGACGGCTAACCACGTCGCCACCGTGCGTGCTTACCTCGATCGCGAAGAAGGCGTCTCCGAGCCTCACGCGATTCCCGAAGAGGTTTACCGAGCTTGCCACACTCTGTCGGGCAGCTCGAAGATGGCCCAGGCGCGCCACGGCGTCCGCCTCGCCGAGCCGATGGATCACTGGCTCCGCCGCGTATTCAACAGCGGCCTCGGCCTCCTGAATCGGGATCTGTCTCTATTGTCCGATTGCATGCTGGCCATGGAAGCCGTGGTCTCGCACTTGGACGAGGTGACCGGCTACTTCCAGAACCACCAAGTCCTGAACGACCGCATCGCCCAGGCCGAGAAGATCCTCGACCAGCGCATTGCAAAGGCATCCGAAGAGCAGGCCGAAACTTCAGTCTCAGGCGAAGAGGATGAGCTGACCGAAGACGCCGGCGATTTCGATCCCGAAGTCGCATCCATCTTCTGCGAAGAAGCGATGGAACTCATCGAGGTCTGCGAGTCAGCCCTCAGCGACTGGCGTTTGGAGCCGGAGAGCGCCGACTATCGCTCAGCCCTCAAACGTCCTCTGCACACATTGAAGGGTGGCGCCCGCATGGCGGGCATCACCGCCATGGGCGACCTGTCCCACGAGTTGGAAACCCTCGTCATGCAGGTCGACAACGGTTCCGTCCCTGCCGACGACAACATGTTTGATGTCATCCAGGCCAGTCTGGATGAGCTCGCGCGTATGCGCGAGTCCGTCGCCAACGGCGGCCGCGTTGCATCCGCGCGGCAGATGATCGCGCGCATCCACGGTCTGACCAAGCCGAAAGGCGCCTCTGTCGCAGCCTCCGCCCCGACCATCAAACCCGCTGCCCCTGCAGGCGAACCCTTCAGACGCGGGCCGCCCGGGTTTACACCAACACCGGCGGTACCCCCAACCCCACAGTCCTTTGCTCCGCCGCCACCCGCGCTGACACCGGCGGAGCAGGAAACGCCAGCGGCCGCAGCGAACAACTCGCCGGCGGCCGGGTATTCCGAGAACGATCGTGGTTCAGCTGATGCTGACGTGGCTTCGGCTGACAGCGAGGCCCCATTCGCGAATTCTGAAGCCGAATTGGCGGATCTGCTGGCCATCCCAACCGACGCGGAAGGCACATCGGCTAGCTCTACGACAGAGCCGTTGGAAGCCGCGTCCTCGTTCTCCCACCAAGACGTTTCTTCGGCTCACGCCGAACCGATTTCAGCTGGCGATGAGACGACGTCTCCGGAATTCGGCTCTATTGCCGCAGGCGCCCTGAGCGCAGACGACCCCGAGTCCGAGGCGCTGTCTGACTACGCCGCCGCCCGCGCCGATCTGGGCTTGCCCGAATCCGAGGCCGCTAGTGGCCTCGACGCTGAGCTTCGCGACCTTGAGTCTGCAGCTGACGAGCTGCGTCGAGGCGAGTCTGCGGAAGTTAGCTCTAGCGAATCCTCCGAAGAGGAGATTCGCTACGGCGACACTGCAACACATGGCGCGCTGAGCGCAGAGTCCGATTCTGCCTTCGATCCGGATGCCGCCCATGCTGGCGCGGATCTTTCGTCCGATGCCGAAACCCAACTCAACCGCGCTCTGCCGCCTCACGCATCCCTGCCGGACACCATCGAGGCACCGATACCAGAGTTCGGCCCAGACAGTGAAAAACTCGAACCGACACCCGAGTTCGACACCGCGGCCACCTCCGAGCCGACCAACGGCGATCTAGCTGCCGAGCTGCTCGCGAGCTACCCATCTTCCGTTCAATCCGAAGAGCGGGCGTCCGAGGAACAGGCTACCGGCGAAGCGTCTGCCGACAGCGAATCCGGCAGCTACGACCTCAGCAGCGATCTTGCTGACCTGACCAACGAAGCGTCAGCTAGCACAGAGCACGTCGAATTGACAGGCGACTTGTCCGATGCCGACGCCACCGACGCCCACATCGCATCTGACTACATGTCAGCTCGTGACTCTGCAGCGAACGAGGAAGTTACTCCTGTTCGTTCGTGGACCCCAGAGTCAACTCAGGAAACGCCAACTCTCACCGAGGATGGCGACGGTCGTGGGTTCTCAGCCTTCGGCCAAGCGCCCCAGCTGTCGGAAGACCAACCTGACACGCCTTCTTTGCAAGAGCCGTCGTTCGCTACACTCGGGTCGTCGGGCGGCAGCACAGAAGATGCGGCGGAATCGTTCCTAGGTAACTGGGCTGAACCTGGTGCTGGTGAGGCGGCGCCCATTTGGCCGCCTGCGGATCATCAGCAGTCGCCCCCATCAGCGGGTGATCTGCCCGCGGCTGCCTCTGAATACACAGCGTCTGTACCGGCGCCCACTTTCGGCGAACAAACACCCGCCGCTGACGATGCAACCTCCTTCCCGGCTGCCGCCTCCAGCGAGCCGGAGTTCGGCGCTGAACGGACAACGTTTGGCGTAGATCAAGCAACTTCCGGCGCGAGCGAGAGTCTACCGTCTCCCGCGACCTCTAGCGAAAGCGCTTCCGACCGCTCGGCCTTTAATGGCCAAGCCGATTTGGCCAATCGCACAGGTCCGACGGGTGGCTCAAGTTCTACGTTGGACTCCGAAGACGTTGTAGCCGGCAATCCAGCATTCGCGCCAGCGGCGGTGGCTGCAGCGGCTGCTGCCACCGCCGCAGCCGCAGCCGCAGCTGCGGCGTCTACCGCACAGCCAACTAGCGCTTCTGCGGGCGCCAAATCCGTCGCCGTCAACCTCAATCGCAACGAGTCAAAGGCAAGCGAAGATGGACTAGTACCGCCGCAAGCTGTACCGCCGGGCCGTGAACCCGTCGCTCCCGCCGAGCGTCAGGAAATGGCTCGCGTCGACGCCGATCTGCTCGACCAACTTCTGAACATCTCGGGCGAAGCCAGCATCGCGCGCTCTCGCCTAGAGCAGCAACTCGGCTCCATCGACTTCAACCTCGGCGAGCTGTCACGCACGGTGACTCGCTTGAAGGAGCAGCTACGCAACCTCGAAATCGAAACCGAGGCGCAGATCCTCCACCGACACGAGGATGAGTCCAGTCACCGAGGCGACTTCGACCCGTTGGAGCTCGATCGCTACTCGTCGATCCAACAGTTCTCCCGAGCGCTCGCCGAAACGGCGAATGACGTCGGCAGCATTCAGCAATTGCTCGAAAACCTGGGCAAAGAAACCCAGAATCTCCTGCAACAGCAAGCTCGCACAATCACCGAGTTGCAGAATGGCCTCATGCGTACCCGCATGGTCCCGTTCCAACGTCACGTTCAACGTCTCTCTCGTATCGTTCGCCAAGCAGCGGCCGACACGCAGAAGAAAGCCGAGCTGGTAGTGGAGGGCGCCTCAGGCGAACTCGACCGTCAGGTGTTGGAACGCATGTTGCCGCCGTTCGAGCACATGCTCCGCAACGCAGTCGTACACGGTATCGAAAAGCCGCTGGCGCGAGCTGCTGCCGGTAAACCCGAAGCGGGCAAGATCGTCCTTGAACTCCATCGTGAAGGCGCGGAAGTTATGGTCCGCCTCATCGACGACGGCGCGGGCATGAACCTTAAGGCCATCCGTGACAAGGGCGCGGCCCTCGGCCTCATAGCTCCCGGCGTGACCATCAGCGACGAAGACGCCATGCAGCTCATCTTGGAGCCGGGCTTCTCGACCGCTGGCACGATCACCCAACAGGCAGGCCGCGGCGTCGGTATGGACGTCGTCGCTACCGAAATTAAACGCCTCGGCGGCGCGCTCCATATGGAGACGAAGCCGGGTCAGGGGACCGTCTTTACGATTCGTCTGCCGTTCACGCTCGCGATTAGCCACGCGCTGGTCGTACGTACAGGCGACGAGTACTACGCTTTGCCGCTCCCGACTGTCGAAGGCGTGTTGCGCTTGTCGAAGGCGGAAGTATTGGCCCACCTCGGCAAGGACGCCTCAGCATTCGATTACGGCGGCCAGAAGTATCGTTTCCAACATCTCGCTACGTTCGTCCAGCTTGAGGCTTCTCCGCTGCCCGAACAGGATGTCACGATTCCAGTGGTCCTCGTCCGCGCTGGCGAGCACTCAACGGGCCTCGTAGCCGACGAGTTGGTCGGAAGCCGCGAAATTGTGGTGAAGTCCGTGGGTCCGCAGATCTCCAGCATCCGTGGTATCTCTGGCGCAACCATCCTTGGCGACGGCCGCATCGTCATCATTCTCGACATCAATGCATTGGTCCGCGCCGAGTGGCGCGGGCGCGCGGCTCCGGCGCAGGTTGCTCCGAAAGATAAGAGCGACAAGCGCGTGTTCGCAATGGTCGTCGACGATTCCATTACTGTTCGCCGCGTAACCCAACGTTTGTTGGAGCGCAACGGCATGCGCGTGCTGACAGCCCGCGACGGTATGGACGCCGTGACGCTTCTGCAGGACAACATCCCGGACATCATCCTGCTCGACATCGAAATGCCGCGCATGGACGGCTACGAAGTCGCCGCTCACGTGCGGAACGACCCGCGCCTCAAGGATGTTCCGATCATCATGATCACCTCACGCGTAGGCGAGAAGCACCGCGCCCGCGCGATCGAGCTCGGCGTAGACGACTACCTCGGTAAGCCATACCAGGAAGCGCAGTTGCTCGACGCGATCGCGCCCCTAGTCGAGCGCCATCGCCAAGCGCAGGGTGGTAGCGGTTCGTACGAGCGCCTCAGCAGCGACGCCCGTGTCTAACATCGTGAGCAAACGCAATGGCTGAGCGCGTCACCGAAATCTACAGTCTGCTCATTCCGGTCACGGACGGCCGACTGATTATCCCACGCGCTTGCGTAGCGGAGGTAGTTGGTTTCCAAGTCCCGTCAGAAATGACCGGTGCACCCCCGTGGTACATCGGCACCTTCCCCTGGAGTGGCAAAGCCATCCCGCTGGTGTCATTCGAAGGCGCCTGCGGCCAAATGATCCCCCCGGCCTCCGGCCGCACCCGAATCGTGATCTTCCACGCCCTTGGCACCCGCGTCGAAGGCGGCAACTTCGGCATCGTGTCCCAGGGTTTCCCGCAGTTGGTCCGGGTCAGCTCCGACGTAGTCCGCCCCGACAATTCCCGCGTCTTCCCGGACCGCGCTCCCATTATCTGCCAAGTCCGAATGGTCAACGAAACCCCCATGGTGCCTGACCTTGAACGCCTGGAAGAAATGATTGCTGACGAGACTCGCGTCGGTAATTAATCACCAATCTGCGCGATCCCAGCTTATTGAGCTTGTGAATCAGCAGGGCTCGGCCGTATCTTCGCAGCGTGACGCCAAGTGCCAGCAGGCTCAGGCCGCACGAGAACATTACGTACCAGGTTGGGGACAACGGATTGCCGGTACGCGCCAAGAGAACGGTGGCGATCAGTGGCGCGAAGCCGTCAAATATAGTCACTGCGCAGTTGTAGGCTACTCCGATACCAGACGAGCGCATTCCGACCGGAAACAACTCGGCCATTGCCGCGAGCGCTGGGCCGATGAAGTAGGCTGAAGATATCTGAAAGAAGGTCAACGCACTGGCGCTGGGATAGTGCAATAGGAAATCGAAGCCCGGTAGGATCAATACCACGATTGCTAACGCTGCGTTAACCATGAGACGGTAGCGGCCCAGCAGATCGGAGATGTGGCCGGCGACCGGGCTCAACAGGACATGAATGCGAGTGCGAGGCTATTGCTGAATAGAGTAGTGCTCGTGGGTACATGCAGTATGCTGCGTGCGTACAGCGGAACATAGGCGAAGAAGAAATAGGTCGCCACGGCCCAGATGATTGTGATCCCAAAGCCATGAGCGACCGCGGCCTTGCGGGTTCGCAACAAGGCGATCAAGGGAGACCGGCGAGCGTCGGATGTTTGCGTCTGTCGCTTAAATGCATCCGGCTCTTCTATTTGCGCCGGATATATAAAGCAACAGGCAGCAGCGCTGCGCTGGCCAGAAAGGAATCCGCCAGCCCTAGCCGCTCTTCGCGGATTCGCTCGCGGATTTGGGGGCGGGCCGGCCGCCGGCCCTTGGCCGTTCAGGGGGTTACGGGCGCTGCGGGGCCGGAAGTGGCTGTAGTGAAGACCTGCCTGCTGGCCAA
>Ga0207641_10000470_pt1 | contig 45563 bp, 40 predicted proteins | sample KBSSwiS62_FD_184306 | JGI IMG/M metagenome (GOLD analysis project Ga0207641, IMG submission 184306) | Switchgrass rhizosphere microbial communities from Kellogg Biological Station, Michigan, USA - KBS Switchgrass S6-2 (SPAdes) (version 2) | ecosystem: Host-associated > Plants > Roots >... | reverse complement strand
GCCTCGGTCTCGTGGGCCACCCGGGCGCAATCCTCGGCGCAGTCCTCCAGGCCGCCTCCGGCCGCATCAAGCAGGACAAACGTCAACTGCGCCAGCAGTGGATGAAGAAGCTGTCGGACGCGGAAGCGGTTGCCACCGAAAAGCTGATGCCGCTGTTCAAGTCGAACAACACGCCCATCCATCCGTATCGCGTTGCCTACGAGCTGAATGAGTTCCTGGCGGACAACACTATCTATATAGGCGACGGCGGTGATGTCGTGACGATCTCGGCCCAGGCGGTGAGGCCGCGCGGACCGGGTCAGTGGATGGATCCGGGTGCGCTCGGTTCGCTGGGGGTCGGTACGGGATTCGCGATTGCCGCGGGCCTCGCCAATCCCAACAAGGAAGTCCTCTGCTACTACGGCGACGGCTCTTTCGGCATGACCGCATTCGACATGGAGACCGCGAACCGCTTCGGGGTCCCCTACATTGCGGTCATTGGCAACAACTCGGCCATGAACCAGATCCGCTATGGCCAGTTGGCCAAGTACGGAGATCAGCGGGGCAACGTGGGCAACCTGCTGGGCGATGTGCCGTTTGGCAAGTTCGCGGAGATGTTGGGCGGGTACGGTGAAGAAGTGCGCGACCCGGCGCAGATTGCTCCCGCGCTGCAGCGGGCTCGCGAGTCTGTGCACCGTCTGGGAAAATCAGCAGTGGTCAATATCTGGGTGGATCCGCGCGAGTACGCGCCGGGCACCAAGAACCAGACCATGTACAAGTAGTTCGATAGTCGCGCTTTTTTGGAGCAGCTTTATGGGCAAGGCACTCGACGGCATTCGCATTCTCGATTTCACACATGTGCAGTCAGGACCGACCTGCACTCAACTGCTGGCCTGGTTCGGTGCCGACGTCATCAAAGTCGAGCGCGCGGGCGCAGGTGATGTCACGCGCGAGCAGCTGCGTGACGTCCCTGATGCCGACAGCCTGTACTTCACGATGCTCAATCACAACAAGCGCTCGATCACGCTCGATACCAAGAGCGCCGCGGGTAAGGAAGTCCTGGAAAAGCTCATCAGGCGATGTGATGTTCTGGTGGAGAACTTTGCGCCCGGGGCACTCGATCGGATGGGGTTTACATGGGAGCGGATTCAGTCGCTCAACCCGAAGATGATCGTGGCTTCGGTAAAGGGGTTTGGACCCGGACCGTACGAAGAATGCAAAGTGTACGAGAACGTTGCCCAGTGTGCAGGAGGCGCCGCGTCGACGACCGGTTTTGACGACGGTCCCCCTCTCGTCACCGGCGCACAGATCGGCGACAGCGGTACCGGCCTGCACCTCGCGCTGGGAATCGTTGCAGCACTCTATCAACGCAACACAACCGGCCGAGGGCAAAAAGTGCTCGCTGCGATGCAGGATGGGGTGTTGAACCTGTGCCGCGTGAAGTTGCGCGACCAACAGCGGTTGGAGCGGACCGGTGTCATGAAGGAGTACCCGCAGTATCCGGACGGAAAGTTCGGCGATGCGGTGCCTCGGGCGGGCAATGCTTCGGGCGGCGGACAGCCGGGCTCCATTCTCAAGTGCAAGGGTTGGGAGGCCGATCCCAACGCCTATCTGTACTTCATCTGCCAGGCACCGGTGTGGAAGGAAATCTGCAACGTCATCGGCAAGGAGCAGTGGGTTACGGATCCTGACTTCGCGACACCCACTGCGCGCCTGCCACGCCTGAAGCAGGTGTTTGAGACGATCGAAAAATGGACCATGACCAAAACGAAGTTCGAGGCCATGGACATCCTGAACGAACACGACATTCCGTGCGGGCCGATCCTGTCCATGAAGGAGCTGGCCCACGAGCCCTCACTGCGGGCCACCGGCACCATCGTGGAAGTGGATCATCCGAAACGCGGCAAGTATCTGAGCGTGGGTAATCCAATCAAGTTGAGCGACAGCCCCACCGAGGTGAAGCGTTCCCCGTTGTTGGGTGAGCACACCGAGGAAGTGTTGGCTGAGCTCGGCTTGGGGGCCCAGGAGATTGCGAATCTGAGGGCCAGCAAAGTGATCTAGCTTTTCTAATCCGTCACGGCGTGCGTCGGAGCCTGCATGCCGTGATTCTCAACCACCGGTGAGCGTCAGTTGCGGATTTTGATGTCCGCGCGAGGGAGAAGTCATGTCCGCTGAAAATAGCGCTGTTCGCCGCATCATCGACCAGGCCAAAGTGGCCGGACGGGAGGCCCTGACGGCCCCCGAAGCCCGCGGGATCTGCGAGGCTTATGGAATCAACATTCCCCGGGAAGGTGTCGCCACGACCGGCGAGGAAGCCGTGAAGCTCGCAAGCAGCATCGGCTTCCCGGTGGTCATGAAGATCGTTTCACTGCAGATTTTACACAAAACAGAGGCCGGCGGGGTACTCGTGGGTGTGAAGTCCGCGGACGACGTCGCGAAAGGGTTTGCCACGATCGTGGAGAACGCCCGCAGGTACGACCCCAAGGCTGAAATCCAGGGCGTACAGATCCAACAGATGTTGACTGGCGGCCATGAAGTCATCATCGGCGCCGTCACTGACCCGGCCTTCGGCAAGTTGGTGGCGTTCGGACTGGGTGGTGTCCTCGTCGAGGTTTTGAAAGACATCACATTCCGTCTGGCACCCGCCACATCGGAAGATGCGCTCTCCATGTTGGACGGGATACAGGCTGCGGAAATCTTGCGCGGTGTCCGGGGCGCAAAGCCGGTAGATCGTGAGGCGCTGGCCTCCATGATCCAGCGGGTATCCGCACTCGTGGCGGATTTCCCGGAAATCTCCGAGCTCGATCTCAATCCCGTCTTTGCAACCGACAAGGGCGCGACGGCCGCGGACGTCCGTGTCGTTCTCAACTTCAATCCGCCGCCCGCGCGTTATCGCCCCGACCAGAAGCTGATTGTCGAACAGATGAATCGCATCATGCGACCGAAGGCGGTGGCTGTCATTGGCGCGTCGGCGGAAACCGGCAAGATCGGCAATTCCGTGATGAAAAACCTCATCAACGGGGGTTTTACGGGCGAGATCTATCCGATCCATCCCAGCGCTGACAGCATCATGGGCAAGAAGGCCTACCGAAGCGTGAAGGATGTCCCCGCTGAGATCGATGTAGCCGTGTTCGCCATTCCTGCCAGGTTCGTGGCCCAGGCGCTCACGGAAGTGGGCGAGAAGAAGATTCCCGGCGCCGTCCTCATCCCGTCCGGATTTGCGGAAACAGGGAACGTCAAAGGCCAGGAGGAGTTGATTGAAATCGGCCGCAAGTATGGCGTCCGCCTGATGGGCCCCAACATCTATGGGTTCTACTACACGCCCTCAAACCTGTGCGCCACCTTCTGTACTGCGTATGACGTGAAAGGAAAGGCAGCACTGTCATCTCAATCCGGTGGCATCGGCATGGCCATCATCGGGTTCTCACGTTCCGCGAAGATGGGCGTTTCGGCCATCGTGGGCCTGGGCAACAAATCCGACATCGACGAGGACGATCTGCTGACGTTCTTTGAACAGGACGACAACACGCAGATCATTGCTCAGCACTGCGAAGATCTGAAGGACGGCCGTGGCTTTGCTGAAGTCGCCAAGCGCGTGTCCAGGAAGAAGCCCGTTGTTGTGCTCAAGGCAGGACGCACCAGCATGGGTGCGCGGGCTGCCAGCTCCCACACGGGCGCGCTCGCTGGCAACGACAAGATCTATGAAGATGTATTCAAACAGTCCGGCGTCATTCGCGCACGGTCCTTGCGGGACCTGCTCGAATTTGCCCGCGGGATCCCGGTCCTTCCGACGCCGAAAGGCAACAACGTTGTGATCATTACCGGAGCGGGTGGCTCCGGTGTATTGCTCTCCGACGCCTGCGTGGACAATGGTCTATCCCTCATGGCCATGCCGCAGGACCTGGACGCGGCGTTCCGGAAGTTCATTCCTCCATTCGGGGCTGCTGGAAATCCAGTCGACATAACGGGTGGCGAGCCGCCGACGACGTATCAGAACACCGTGCGCCTCGGTCTCGAGGATCCGCGTATTCACGCGCTCATCCTGGGCTATTGGCACACGATCATTACTCCTCCGATGGTGTTTGCCCGGTTGATGGTCGAGGTCGTGGACCAGATGCGTGCCAAGGGGATCGAAAAACCCGTGGTGGCCTCTCTTGCCGGTGACGTGGAAGTTGAGGAGGCTGCCGAGTACCTGTATCAACATGGAATTCCGGCCTACGCATATTCGACTGAGATACCGGTCGCCGTGTTGGGAGCAAAGTACAAGTGGGCGCGCGGCGCAGGGCTGATTCCGGCGGTGTGAAAACATCCGTGCACGCTCCTACGATCAACTATAGTGGTCCTTGGGCTACCTGGTTGGTGGGCGTGCTGATGAAAATCGCGGTCGTGGGTGTCGGGGCAATTGGCGGTTACGTTGGAATCCGGCTGGCGCTGGCCGGGGAAGATGTCACGTTCATTGCGCGAGGCGCTAATTTGCAGGCTTTACGCAGCAATGGCCTGCGCCTGCAGCTGGCCGATGGTACGGAGGAGGCGTTGCCGCACGTCAATGCAACATCCGACTACACCGAGGCCGGCCCGCAGGATGTGGTTGTTCTCGCCATGAAGGCACATCAGGTTGCGGCTGTTGCACCTGACGTGCCCAAACTGTTCGGTCCTGACACAGTGGTCGTTCCAATGCAGAACGGTATTCCGTATTGGTATTTCCACCGACACGCCGGACCGCTCGCCGGCACGCAGGTGCAGAGTGTTGATCCAACAGGGGTGATTGGCGCGAACATTCCCGGCGACCGGGTCATCGGATGTGTGGTTTATCCGGCAACAGAGCTCGTCTCGCATGGCGTCATCAAGCACGTCGAGGGCAACCGGTTTCCAGTGGGGGAGCTGGATGGAACCACCACAGAGCGAGTCCAGCGAGTCGCTGACAGTTTGACCAGGGCAGGTCTCAAGTCACCGGTACTGGACGATATTCGCGCTGAGATCTGGCTGAAGCTCTGGGGAAACATGACGTTCAACCCCATCAGTGCGCTGTCGCGTGCGACATTGGCCGGTATCTGTCAGTACCCGCCGAGTCGTGAGCTGGCCGCCGCCATGATGACGGAGGCGCAGACCATCGCAAACAAGCTCGGAATTACGTTCCGTGTACCGCTCGAGAAACGGATCGCCGGCGCGGAGAAGGTGGGGCACCACAAGACCTCCATGCTGCAGGACGTCGAAGCGGGCCGTGATCTCGAGATCGATGCTTTACTGGGCGCCGTCGTGGAGTTGGCTCGGTTGACCGAAACACCCACGCCACACCTGGATACCGTGTACTCACTGACCAAACTGTTGGCCAAGAGCCTGCAGGAAAGCCGAGTGAGCTAGGGGCGGGAGCACTTGCGGTCAGGTCACCAGGTGCTGCGGCTTGCCGGCGCACCAGGCTTCGATGTTGTCGATGAGCTGATCCGCCAGGAACTGCATTGCCCCATCAGAAGCCCACGCTATATGGGGCGTCAGAATGAAATTCGGGCGCCGGATGTCGAGCAATGGATGTCCGTTGCGCGGCGGTTCCGTAGTCAGCACATCGAACCCCGCGCCCGCGATCAGACCCTCATCGAGCGCCTGAATCAGCGCTGCCTCATCCACCAGCCCACCGCGCGCGGTGTTGATGACCAACACATTGCGCTTCATCTTGCGGAAGGCGTTGATGTCGATAATGTGGCGTGTCGCTGGCGTCAGCGGCGCGTGAAGTGAGATGACATCCGACTCTGCGAGCACCTGGTCGAAAGGCGTAAACGTTACGCCTTCCGCCTTCGGCGGCGGATGATCCGCGAACAGCACGCGCGTCCCGAAGGCACGGCCAATGGCCGCGGTCCCTTGGCCAATGGCGCCTTCGCCGATGATGCCGAGTGTCGAGCCGTGCAGATCGCCAATATCGTGTGTAAAAAAGCAGAACTGGTCGGACTTCTGCCAGAGACCGTTTTCAACATCCTGCCGGTACGCCAGGATGTTCCGGCGCAGCGCCAGGATCAGCGCGAAGCTGTGCTCGGGGACTGTGTGGACAGCGTAGTTACGGATGTTGGCAACAGCGATCCCGATCTCTTTGCAAAACGCGACGTCTACGCAGTCGTAACCCGTGGCCGCAACGGCGATCATCTTCAGCTTCGGCAGTTGCTTCAGCGTGTCAGCCCGCATCGGCACCTTGTTGATGATGGCCACCGTCGCGTCCTTCAAACGCGGCACGATTTCCTCGACGGAGGTCTTTGCGTACTCGACGTAGTCGCTCGCGCAGGAGGGCTTGCGAACCTTCGCCTTGAGTGAATCGCGGTCGAGGAAAACGACTCGTTGCGTCATGCTGCCTTACTTGCCTTCGCGCCGCCCGCTCGAGCGGCAGGCGCATTGTTTCGCCAGAACTTCTGGGCCGCGGCCACACCGCTGCCCGGCTCGACTTTCACACCGACGTCGAGCATTGCCATTTCGGCTCCGGCGATTGCGCCGAGCAACATCAGCTCGTTCAGATCGCCCAGATGGCCGATGCGGAACAGTTTACCAGCGACCTTCGATAATCCGGCACCCAGTGCCAGGTTGTAACGCTTGAAGGCGCGCGAGATGACTTCGGCGCCATTGATGCCATCGGGAACCATGATGGCGGAGACTGTATCGGAGTACCACTTGGGCTCGGTGGCGCAGAGCTTCAGACCCCAGCCTTCAAAAACGGCAGCGCGGACACCGCGAGCCAGGTAAGTGTGCCGTGCGAAGATATTTTCCAGGCCCTCTTCAGCGATCATCGCGAGAGCTTCCTTCAGCCCGTACATCATCGGCACGGACGGCGTATAGGGGAAATAGCCCTGCGCATTGGCACTGACCATGTCCGCGTAGTCGAAGTAGCAGCGTGGCGCCTTGGCGGACTTTGATGCTTCGAGTGCCTTCTGGCTGACGCACGTGACGCCCAATCCGGCAGGTAACATCAGGCCCTTCTGCGAGCCGCTTACGCACACATCGACACCCCATTCATCCATGCGGAAATCGATGCTGGCGAGCGCGCTGACCGAATCTACGAACAGCAGGGCGGGGTGCCTGGCGCTATCCATGGCCTTACGGATGGCTGCCACGTCGCTGGTTACGCCCGTGGCTGTCTCGTTTTGACACACCAGCACTGCTTTGATTTTGTGCTGTTTGTCGGCGGTGAGGGAGGCTAGGTATCTTTCAACAGGCGCGCCTTCGCCCCAGGGTGTTTCGAGGACCTCGACCTCAAAACCCAGGCGTTGGCACATGTCCACCCACAGGTGGCTGAACTGGCCGAACCGCGAGACCAGCACTTTGTCTGCGGGATTCAGGCAGTTTGTGAGGGCGGCTTCCCAGCAGCCGGTCCCCGACGATGGGAACAGGATGGGCGTTCCGGTTGTGGTCTTGAAGACGGGCTCGAGCCCCGCCAGGACCGTACGGGTCAGCTCCGGAAATGCAGGCGACCGGTGATCCTCCATCGGAACCGCCATTGCGCGCAGTACGCGATCAGGGATGTTGGTCGGTCCGGGAACGAACAGGAAGTTGCGGCCAGCCATTGCGAATTCCCCCAATTTGAGTGCACTCTGCGCTCAACATATATGAGATATCAGTGCGAGTACATATAATCAGCGGGAATGTGACGCTGCAGTGCGGAGGTGCTCCGCCCACGGCACAAAGGCAGCCGGCCCGGATCGGCGCACGGGCGGGACATGGCTGGGAAACGGATTCGGATCGCCATCATGGGCCAGCAGGACTTTGGCAAAGCCGCACTCGAGGCCTTTCTGGCTCGGGGCGATAGGCACGGTAACTGCTGTTTTAAGGACAGAGCCTGTTTGTCATGGGCAAGAGATTTCCCGCCCAATTCTGCGCCGACCACGGCGTAGCTCCTCAAACCCTGCTCGGCGAATAACACCATGTCTACCGCCTACATCACCCATGGCGATTGCCTCAGACACGAAATGGGCGCCGGTCACCCGGAATGTCCGGATCGCCTGATTGCGGTGAATGAGCACATGAAGTCATCGGGTCTGCTGGACCAACTTCGGGTCCTCGAGGCTCCGCTCGCGGATCCCGACGACCTCAAGCGTGTGCATCGCCCTGCATACGTTGATCTCATTTTCGAGCACGCTCCAACGGAAGGGTACGTGCAGTTGGATCCAGATACCTCCATGAATCCGCACACTTTGTCTGCAGCGAGACGCGCTGCGGGAGCGGGTATCATGGCCGTTGACGAGGTGATGGCAGCGCGCTCTCCAAACGCATTTTGTGCCGTACGGCCTTGCGGTCATCACGCAACCACGGGCCGCCCGATGGGTTTCTGCCTCTTCAACAATATCGGCGTGGCCGCCGCATACGCCATTGAGAAGAAGGGTATTGAGCGGGTCGCCATCGTGGACTTTGATGTCCACCACGGCAACGGCACCGAGGACATGTTCAGCAAGCCCGAGTGGCAGGACAAGGTGCTGATGGTCAGCTTCTTCCAACATCCGTTCTATCCTGGCTCCGGCACACAGGATCCCGCACCCAACATGATCAACGTCCCCCTGGCCGCGGGCAGCGATGGCCGGGCGGCTCGCAAGGCGCTGGAGGATGACTGGATGCCGGCGCTGGAAAAATTCAAACCGCAGATGGTGTTCATTTCCGCGGGATTCGATGCGCACCGCGAGGACACCCTGGGCGGCCTCGCGCTCGTAGAGGCGGACTATGAATTCATGACGCGGGAGCTGATGGCTGTCGCGGCGAAGTATTCGGACAACCGGATCGTATCGATGTTGGAAGGGGGCTACAACTTTTCGGCCCTGGGTCGGAGCGCGGTCGCGCACGTACGGAGACTCAATGCAGCACTTTGATCTTTTTATTGATGGCCAGCACGTCGAGCCTGCTAGCGGTGAGTATTCAAACGATATCGATCCTGCCACTGAAGAGGTGATTGCCGCCGTCGCCCTGGGTGGCAAGGCGGACGTGGATGTAGCCGTGCGGTCGGCCCGTGCGGCACTGAAGGTTTGGGCCGGCATGCGTGCCGCCGACCGGGGTCGCATTCTCATGCGCGCCGCGGACCTGATTGAGCAACATGCCGAAGAGCTGATTCAGATTGAGAGCCGCGACGCGGGGAAGCCGCTAGCGTCAGTCAAACGGCAGGACATGCCCGCTGTTATCGACACGTTGCGCTACTACGCCGGTTGGTGCGACAAGATCACCGGTCTGGTTGTTCCGGCCAGACCCGATGCGGTGACTTACACGGTTCGCGAGCCGGTCGGTGTAGTCGGGGCAATTATTCCGTGGAATTTCCCGATGATGATCGGGATGTGGAAGATTGCGCCGGCGCTGGCTTGTGGATGCACGATGGTCGTGAAGCCTGCCGAGATCACTCCGCTGAGCATGCTTCGCATTGCTGAGCTGCTTCTGGAGGCAGGGCTTCCTCCCGGCGTGTTCAATGTAGTCACCGGCAAGGGCAGTGTGGTCGGTGACGCGTTGGTTCAGCATCCTGACGTCAACAAGGTCACGTTCACCGGCTCACCGGGCGTGGGTCGTGGCATTCTGCAAGGCGCGGCCAGCAACTTCAAGCGCGTGACATTGGAGTTGGGCGGGAAGTCGGCGAATATCATTTTCGCCGATGCCAACCTCGACCGGGCTGCGCGTAACGCCGCTTCAGGCATTTTCTTCAACGCCGGCCAGGTGTGCTCCGCTGGTTCGCGCGTGCTCGTCGAGCGCGCTGCGTACGACGAGGTCGTTGATCGGCTGGTGGCGCGCGCGAAGACCATCAAGGTTGGAAGTCCGGACGCGCCGGATACGACGATGGGGCCTGTTGTCTCGGCCTCGCAGATGAAGACCGTGCTCAAGTACATCGACATCGGCAAATCGGAAGGGGCATCCGTGGTCATTGGTGGCGCGCGGCTCGAGCAGAAGGGCTACTACGTTCAGCCCACGATCTTCGCCAAGGTTGCGCATGAAATGCGCATCTCTCAGGAGGAGATTTTTGGTCCGGTGTTGAGTGTCATTCCGTTTGACAACGAGCAGGATGCGCTGCGGATCGCCAACGGGACTGCCTACAGTCTCGCTGCCGGTGTCTGGAGCGCTGATATCAGCCGGGTGCATCGTATGGCCGCAGGCTTGAGAGCCGGCACTGTTTGGATCAACACTTACGGATACACCGACGTGCGGTTGCCCTGGGGTGGATCCGGCGAATCGGGATTCGGGCGGGAGCACGGAGAGGCCGCATTGGAGAACTTCACCGAGCCGAAGACTGTCTGGATGGCTATCGACCCGTGAAGATCTGTGTGTTCGGCGCGGGTGCCATCGGTGGCTATCTGGCCGTGCCGTTGGCATTGGCCGGACACGAAGTCAGTGTGGTCGCCCGAGGGGCTCATCTGGAGGCAATCCGGCAGCGCGGTCTGAAGCTGGTTGCGAACGGCAAGGAACGTGTAGCGCGCGTGGCTGCCTCGGATGACCCGGCTACGTTGGGTGCTCAAGATGTGGTCATCTGTGCGCTGAAGGCGCATCAAGCCTATGAGTCCGCGCATCTGTTTGCGCCGCTGCTGGGGGAATCGACGTCAGTGGTGACGGCGATGAATGGAATTCCCTGGTGGTATTTCCATGCCGCGGGTGGACCGTTTGAAGGGCGGCACCTGGAGTCGGTTGATTCGGGTGGTCGGCAGTGGAATGCGATCGGCCCGCGGCGGGCGATTGGCTGCGTGGTTGATCCGGCCTGTGAGGTCGCCCAGCCAGGTGTTGTGGTACACGAAGATCTCAACCGCTTCACCCTGGGTGAGCCGGATGGGTCCCGATCGGCCCGGGTGGTGGCGTTGAGTGAGGCGCTCACGGGTGCCGGGTTTGATGCGCCCATCCGGGACAACATCCGTTGGAATATCTGGCTCAAGCTGTGGGGCAATGTATGTTTCAATCCCATCAGCGCGCTGACGGGCGCCACACTCGATCGGATCACGGGCGAGCCGGCGATGCGTGCGTTGTGCAAGACCATGATGTTGGAAACGCAGGCGGTGAATGAGAGCCTGGGGGTTCAGATACCGGCGAACATGATGGACCGGCGCTTGGCCGCTGCGGGGGCGGTGGTGGGACACAAGATGTCCATGCTGCAGGATGTTGAGCGCGGGCGGTCGATGGAGATCGATGCGCTGGTGACTGTTGTTCAGGAGTTGGGGCGGCTCACCGGGGTGGCCACACCGGTGATCGATGCGGTGTTGGCGCTCGTGCAGGAGCGGGGGAGGGTGCTGGGCCTTTATCAGCCGCTGAGGTCCCCAGCGGCCGCGTGAGAGTTACTTCGCGACCACAGCCGGGGCTGCGGGTTGTCCCACTCCCACTGGCGCCGGCGCCACTACTACCTGCTTCAGCGCTTCGAGCGGCAGCTCGTCGAGCTCCTTGCCGCCCTGGGCAACGTACTCCAGCAACCGCTGCCGCATGCGGCGCGTCCAGAACTTGTTGATATGATTGGATACTCCCTCCAGCGCCGCCTTTCTGTCGGGCTCGGCGCGGAAGAAGCTGCCAATGTCGTTCGCCATACGGACGATCTGCTCAGGGCCGTCGCTGCTCATTTAACGGACACTGCCTCCGCGGCCTTCAACAAACTCTCCTGCTTTGCCGTGAAGTCACGGAAGCGCTTCTGCCATTCGGACGGATGACTTACCCGGGTCGCCTCCACCGCGGTGACCTTGTATTCGGGGCAGTTGGTCGCCCAGTCGGAGTTGTCCGTCGTAATGACGTTGGCACCGGACTCGGGGAAGTGGAAGGTTGTGTACACAACACCCGGCTGTACGCGATCGGTTACTTTAGCACGCAGCACGGTTTCGCCGGCGCGGCTTCGTACGCCAACCCAATCGTCGGTGGCGATTCCCCGTTCCTCTGCGTCGTGCGGATGGATCTCGATACGGTCCTCATCGTGCCACTGATTGTTTTCGGTACGGCGGGTCTGCGCGCCCACGTTGTACTGACTCAGGATGCGGCCGGTGGTCAGGATCAGCGGGAACTTCGCATTGACTTTTTCTCGTGTCGGAACGTATTCGGTGACCAGGAACCGGCCCTTGCCGCGCACGAACTCATCGACGTGCATCGTCGGTGTTCCGTTCGGATACTTGTCGTTGCACGGCCACTGTATGCTGCCCATCTCATCCAGCCGCGCGTAGCTGACATTCGTGAACGTCGGTGTCAGCGCCGCGATCTCGTCCATGATCTCAGAAGGATGCCCGTAGTTCATGGGGTAGCCCATGGCATTGGACAGCAACTGGGTGATCTCCCAGTCCGCATATCCCGACTTGGGTTTCATGACCTTACGGACCCGCGAGATGCGGCGCTCGGCGTTGGTGAACGTGCCGTCCTTCTCCAGGAAGGATGAACCTGGCAGGAAGACGTGAGCGAACTTCGCCGTCTCATTCAGGAACAGGTCTTGAACGACGATGCATTCCATCGCAGACAATGCCGCGGTGACGTGCTGCGTGTTCGGGTCTGACTGCGCGATGTCCTCGCCTTCGAGGTACAGGCCCTTGAACTCACCGTCCAGGGCTGCTTCAAACATGTTCGGAATACGCAGGCCTGGCTCGTTCTGCAGGCTCACGCCCCAGGTTGTTTCAAACAGGTGGCGGACGGTGTCATCCGACACGTGCCGATAACCCGGAAGCTCGTGCGGGAAGGAGCCCATGTCGCATGAGCCCTGCACGTTGTTCTGACCCCGCAACGGGTTGATACCAACACCCTCGCGGCCGACGTTGCCGGTTGCCATCGCCAGATTGGCGATTCCCATGACCATCGTGGAGCCCTGGCTGTGCTCGGTAACACCGAGGCCGTAATAGATGGCGCCGTTGCCGCCGGTGGCATAAAGGCGTGCGGCGGCGCGGATTTCCGCGGCCGGCACACCGGTGACCGACTCCATTGCCTCGGGCGAATTTCGCTCCTGGGCCACGAACGTGCGCCACTTGTCGAAGGACTCGATGTCACAACGCGCGCGCACGAAGTCTTCTTTTACGAGGCCTTCAGTCACGACCACGTGCGCCAGGCTGTTGATCAGCGCAACGTTGGTTCCGGGCAGCAACTTGAGATGCTGGGAAGCCTCGATGTGGGGGCTCTTGACGAGATCGATGCGACGCGGGTCGGCCACGATGAGCTTTGCGCCCTCGCGCAACCGGCGCTTCATCTGGGAGGCAAACACTGGATGTCCGTCAGTCGGGTTTGCGCCAATGACGAAAATAACATCGGCCTTCATGACCGAGTCAAAATCCTGCGTGCCGGCCGATTCGCCGATGGTCTGCTTCAAACCATAGCCTGTCGGAGAGTGGCACACGCGCGCGCAGGTATCGACGTTGTTGTTGCCGAAGCCCGCGCGAATCAACTTCTGAACGAGGTACGTTTCCTCGTTGCTGCAACGGGAGGAGGTAATGCCGCCGATCGAGTCGCGGCCATACTTCGCCTGGATGCGCTTGAACTCGCTGGCGGCATGGCTGATCGCCTCTTCCCAGGAAACTTCGCGCCACGGATCGCTGATCTGCGCCCGGATCATGGGTTTCAGAATGCGGTCCTTGTGAGTGGCATAACCGATCGCAAACCGGCCTTTCACACAGGAGTGGCCGTGGTTGGCGTGGCCGTCCTTGTTGGGGACCATGCGAACGACTTCCTCGCCCTTCATCTCGGCGCGGAACGAGCAACCAACACCGCAATACGCACAGGTCGTCACGATGCTGTGCTCGGCCTGGCCCATTTCAATCAAACTCTTCTCTGACAGCGTCGCGGTCGGGCAAGCCTGCACACAGGCGCCGCACGACACGCACTCGGAGTCCATGAACGGCTCGTTCTGACTCGGCGAAACCTTGGAATCGAAACCGCGACCCTGGATGGTGAGCGCGAAAGTACCCTGTTGCTCATCACACGCGCGAACGCAGCGTGAACAGACGATGCATTTGCTCGCATCGAAGGTGAAATAAGGGTTGCTGGTGTCTTTGCCGAGGCTCAGGTGATTCTCACCTTCGTAGCCGTACCGCACTTCGCGCAGACCCACAGCTCCTGCCATGTCCTGCAGCTCGCAGTGACCGTTGGCCGGGCAGGTGAGGCAGTCGAGCGGGTGATCGGAGATATACAGCTCCATCACGCCGCGGCGCACTTCCGCGATCCTCTTGTTCTGCGTCGTGACCTTCATGCCCTGGCTGACCAGGGTGGTACATGAAGCGGGGAGGCCTTTCATGCCTTCGATCTGGACGAGGCACAGGCGACAGGAACCGAACGCTTCGAGTTGTTCGGTCGCACATAACTTGGGGATGCTGGTACCTGCCAGGGCGGCGGCGCGCATGACAGAAGTGCCGACGGGTACGGTCACCTCGCGATCGTCAATGCTCAGCGTGACGAGCGTTTCGCTCTCACGCGCAGGGGTACCCAGATCCGTTTCATCAATCGATATCATGGCTGGTTCCTACCACGGCACATCTTCTGATATATCAAATATATTAATACAAAAGTGTGCCAACTCAAACCGTTACCGATCAAGAGCGGGATATGATGCGCGCCGGCTAATCGCACGCAAATCAGTACATCCACTCATGATTTCCACCACGTGGCCCTTGCTGTTGGGCATGGGCGTCCTGATGCTGGGCGCCGGCCTGCAGGGCACGCTTCTGGGCTTCCGTGCCACGCTCGAAGGATTTCCGGCACCGGTCACCGGGGCCATCATGTCCTGTTACTACGTAGGGTACCTCCTGGGTACCTTCGGCGCACCCCGACTGGTGCGCAAAGTAGGGCATATCAGGGTGTTTGCCGCGCTGGCTGCAGTAGCTTCGGCAATCATCCTCGTGCAAGGTTCCTTCGTAAATGCCGCCCTCTGGGCCATTATGCGACTGGCCTCGGGTGTGTGCTTTGCGGGCATTTATGTGGTGGCTGAAAGCTGGCTCAATGCCGGAGCAAGCCGTTCCAATCGTGGAACACTGCTCGCGCTCTACATGCTCACGCTGTACGTAGGGCTCGGCTCTGCCCAGTACCTGCTCCCGTTATCGGATCCGACCACGGCCAGTCCCTTCATGCTGGTCTCGATCCTGATCTCCCTGGCCATGATTCCCATCGTGGTGTTCTCGCACCATTCGCCCGAGATCCACGTCCCCATGAAGGTCCGGTATCGAGACCTATATCGAAACTCGCCGCTGGGGGTGGTTGCCGTGACCGTGTCTGGAATGATCACCGCGACCATCTTCGGAATGGGCCCTGTCTATGCCAGCTTGAGTGGCCTGGATACGTTGGGTGCCGCCACGTTCATGGCTGTGAGCATCCTGTCGGGCACGCTGACGCAGTACCCGATGGGCCGATTGTCAGATCGCATGGATCGCCGGACGGTGATCGCGATCGTTTGTACGATCGCTACGTTTTCCGCCGGCAGTATTGTCGTGTTCCCCCAGATGCCGCATTTCCTGTTTCTGATCATGACGGGAATGTTCAGTGCTTTCGTGTTGACGCTGTACTCCCTCGCCGTTTCCCATGTGAATGACAAGTTGGAGCCGGGACAGATGGTCGCGGCCAGCAGCGCGTTGTTGTCTTTGAACGGGATGGCGGCGGCCCTCGGGCCGTTCCTGGTCGGAAGCCTGATGAAGGCGTTCGGGCCGCGCGCCTATTTCGAGGCGCTCGCGATCCTGACGGGCACACTGACGATTTACGACCTGTGGCGGAAGTTGAGGCGCGGTGCCACGCCGGCGTCGCAGAAGGGTCCCTTCATTACGGCTCAGCCCCAGGGCATGAGCGGCCAGATCGTGCAGGGGGCCGAGCTCAAAAAATAATTGCGACTTTTTTCCGCCCGCCGTGTTCTGGGTACAAACGCTGAAACGCCTCCATTGGAAAACCAGGCAGAATTCGCGACCTTTATGTACGCCTACCAGGATATGGTCTTCTCGACTGCCGCCCGCCTCACGGGGAACGATGTGCAGGCCGAGGATATCGCGCAGGAAGTCTTCCTGAAGGCCTATGAGAATTTTGCGTCGCTGCGGACGAGCCCCACCGCTGGCGGCTGGCTCAAGACCGTGACGACCCACCTGACTCTGAATCATCTCTCCCGTTACCGGCGGCGCTGGCGGTTCTTTTCCGAGATGCGCACCGAGGACGATTCCGAAGTTGAGTTTCCCGTACCGGATACTCTCCTCACCGACATTGACGCCAGTCAGCGCCACGAACTCGTGGAGAGCGCTTTGCGGGGCTTGCCTGAGCGTTATCGCGTGCCGCTGGTGTTGTATCACTTCGAGGAGATGTCCTACGACCAGATTGCCGAGCAGTTGCGGATCTCGCTGCCGAAGGTGAAAACCGACATTCAGCGCGGCCGGGCGGCGCTGGCGAAGTTGTTGAGCAAGGCAGGCGGGCTGTGAGCGACCCACGCGAAAAGCCGGCGGATGACCAACGCCGTGCGTTGGATCACGACCAGGAGCGCGGGTCGCCCGTTGACGAGCCACGTGCGTTGGATGCTGGCCGGCCGGAGCGGTTGGAGCAGTTTGTGGCCAGCCTCGCGCGGTCGCAACCGCCGCGCCGGGCGCCTGCCTCACTGGAGGCACGGGTGTTTGCGCAGATTTCCGCGCAACCCTGGTGGCGTAAGGGATTCGTTCACTGGCCGCTGTGGGCGCGCGCCGCATTCCTGGTTGCTTCCGTTGGATTCATCAGGCTCGCTTTGGCGGGCGTCATGTCGCTGACCGATCTGGTCAGTACCGCCGATGTTGCCGGTGTCGATACTTTTCACCGGACGGGGCAGGCCGTGTCGACGACGGTTTCACTCGGTGAGCTGCTGTTTCATGCGATTCCGCCGGTCTGGCTGTATGCCGGCGCTGCCGTTGGATTCACTCTGTATGCCGTGCTCTTTGGTTTGGGCACGTTTGCCTACCGCACACTGTATGTACAAAGATGAAAACTTCACTGGTTAAATCTCTCGGGTCCTGGGCTGCGCTCCTGATGTGTTGCCTGCTGCTGAGCGCGGCGCACGCTCAGGAGACGACACCTCCGGCGACGAACTCGCCAGCAACGGCAACGCCGCCAGCGACGACCGCACCGGCAGCAACCCCCAGAGACACTGGCGCTTCCAAGCCAGCAACGGATGGTTCTAGCGCCGCAACGGACGCTTCCAACACTGCGAACGACGGGAAGGCGACTTCCGCGGATTCTTCCGATACCTCTGACACCTCGGCTGACAACGACGATGACGAGGACTCGTCGGAGCATCATCATCATCATCGGTTCCACCACCATAAGCACAAAGACGACGTCGTATCGATCGGGCGCAACGCGGAATTGGCGGACGGCGAGCATGCAGATGCGGTGACCGCCATTTTTGGGTCTGCAACCACTGCGGGCGAAGTCGATGATGATGTTGTCTCGGTGCTGGGCAACACTCGTGTGACAGGCGGGAGGGTCGGCCACCAAGCCGTGGCCGTGATGGGCAGTGTCTATGTAAACGGTGAAGTGAACGGTGAGGTTGTCGCTGTGCTCGGCAATGTCGAGCTGGGACCCGAAGCGAAGGTCCACGGTAACATCACCATCGTGGGCGGCGAGTTGAAGCGGGATCCCAGCGCGACCGTCGACGGCCACGTTGAGCATGTGTTTGGTATGGATTGGGCGGATTTTGACTGGGTGCGTCCATGGGTCCAGCGTTGCCTGTTATATGGCAGGCCGCTCGCGTTCTCGCCAGGCCTGGGATGGGCATGGGGAATCGCGCTGGGACTACTGGCGCTTTATGTTTTTATAGCCTTCGTGTTTCGTAAAGCGGTCGACAGGTGTGTCCAGACACTGGACGAGGAGCCGGGACACTCGGTTCTTGCGGCGCTGGTTCTGACGCTCGGCATACCGGTGCTGTTTGTGCTGCTGTTCATCACCGTGCTCGGGATCGCAGCCGTGCCTTTCCTTGCCATTGCCGTTATCTGCGCGGCGTTGTTTGGAAAGGTGGTGATTCTCGCGGCGATCGGGAAGCGGTGCACACCTTCATTGGCCAACGACCCCACTGCGCACACCGTCGTTGGTGTCCTGGTGGGTGGGTTGATTCTGCTGGTGATCTACACCATTCCGCTGGTGGGGTTCGTGGTTTACAAGTTGTTGGAGTTGTTGGGACTGGGGGTGGTGGCTTACACGCTGTTGCTCACCGTGCGCGCACAGCGCGTGCCCCGCTCAGGTGGCCCGGGGCCAGCGCCTGGGCCTGGCGTCGGCGGCACGCCGGGGCTGGGCGGTGGTCCGACATCACCGGGCGCTACGTCCCATGGGTTTGCAACGGACGCGGCGGCTGGCGGAGGCGTGTACGGCGCGGGCGCCGGTGCCACCAACGCAGGTGACGCGGCAGGTGCCAGCACCGGTGCTGCTGGCGCAGGAGGGGCCAACATGGGTACTGGCCATACGGGCACGAGCGGCATCGGTGCCAGCGCGCCCGGTGGCGGGCCGCCACCCTTTACGGGGCCTGGCGCGATCCCGTCCGGTCAGCCGCCACTCAACGCGGCGACGTTACCGCGGGCGGGCTTTGGCATCCGCATGGGCGCGCTCCTGCTGGACCTCATTCTGATCGGCATCGTGACGCATCAGTTGCACGACCATGACATCCATCTGATCCTGCTGGCGGCCTACGGTGCCGTCATGTGGAAGCTGAAAGGTTCCACCATCGGCGGGATCATCTGCGGGCTGCACGTGGTGCGGGTCGATGGCCGTCCGATTGACTGGCCGACGGCCATCGTGCGCGCGTTAGGTTGTTTTCTATCTCTGGCCGTGGTGGGCCTGGGATTCATTTGGATTGCGATCGACCACGACCGCCAGGGCTGGCACGACAAGATCGCCGGCACGGCCGTCGTGCGCGCGCCCAAGGGCGCGTCGCTGCTGTAGCAACCGCGCCAGTCCCAAGCCGCCGAGCACTAACAACACGAAACCGTCCATGGCTCCTCCGCCACTTTTGGCGGGCGCTGACTGAGTGCTGCCGGTCGGTGGTGCGGCTGGAGCTTTCAGGCCCAGTGAGGAGAAGGCTGTGTCGGCCTGAATGAATCCGTATCCGGTGTTCACGTCAGGCGACGTATTTGCCATTGGCAATGCAGTCGACTGCAATGCCCCATAGATCTGCGCCGGCGTCAGTGTGGAGTCGGCTTGGAGCATGAGCGCCGCGATGGCAGCGGCATGCGGAGCCGCGGCGGATGTGCCGAAGAAGTTGGGGAAGTTGGTGTTGTTGGCACACTGAGCCACGGTGCTCCTGTCACCAGTGTCCTCGAAGCCGAGGAAGGTGTCGTTACCGCCGTCGGGCGCCACGAAGTTGGGCTTCTGACGCAGAGTGGGCGTAGCCAGGCGGGTGCCCGTCTTGTCGAACAGGATCGGGGCGCCACCCTGGGATGAAAAGTTCTCGAGCACCGCTGTGGTCACCCCGCACCCGGGTGTCTGGTAAAAAGCAGCGGCTCCCACAGCCGCAGCCCCCGCAGCACTGGGATGCCCCTGGATGGTGGCATTGTTTGCATAGGTGCTGTGCATTACAACGTTGAGGCCGCCGCCTTCGACCGCCAGCTTGATTCGACCCGGCGGCTGGGTTCCATCTGCCAATCCAACAGTGATCTTTACTGTCTCCGCGGCAGTGGCCGCGGCCGCATTGGCTGGATTGCTGATGATCATGATCTGCACGGGATCCTTGCCGGTGCCATTGGCGCCCGTGCAGTTCGTTGTGTGCCCGTTGTAGTCAGTAATCGTGTCTGTTCCGGAAGTGCTGGTGACACAGAGGTCCAGATGGCTGCTGGCGCCTGGACTTCCCGGCGCGCCGGTAACATAGGGCTGGTCCCACTGGAGAACTACAGCAACCAGATACCCTTGCTTCAACGCTGGAATGTCCACGGAGAGCGAGGGGGTGGTCGTGGCGCCGGAGTTGTCGAAGTTCAGCAGGTACTCTCCGGTGGTGGCACCTGTGTTGGACAGTGTTGCAAAGCTGGGTGCCGTATTGTCGTAAGCGTTGGCCGCATCGTTGCCCGCGGCAGAAAAATAAGCCGAGCCCTTGGCAACCACGGCGTCGATCGCCTGGGAAACTTCGCCATCCTGGAAGAAGGGCTCATCGAAGTAACCCACATCGTCGACTATGACTTTCGCGCCGGCCTGCTGCAGAGCGCCAATGCCGTTCGCGAAGTCCGCTTCGCTGTTTTCTGCCGTGTAGAACGCCAGACTGGCGCTGGGTGCTACATCGTAGACGATCTGCAGCATGGCCCGGCCTTCATCACCGAACGGCAGTTGAATCGGCCCGCCGTAGTCCATGCACGACGCTTCCTTGACGACGTTTACTGCGCTCGCGGCAGGCAGATTGCCGCTGCTCTGGTCATCGCTGGCCGTGGCCGTGAAGCCGTTCGAGGCATATCCCGCAGGACCCGAGGCGGGTACCTTGTTCTGCGCATAGACTGGATAGCAGTTGTAGCTATCCGAAATGGCGCCCACCGTGATTCCAGCGCCAGTCAGCGTAGGGTAGGTGGCGCGTAATGAGGCGCTGTGCTGGGTGAAGTCACCTTGAGTGACCACGCTACCGGAGCGGGTCCGCGACATCGCCGCGCGAATCGAGTGCAGCTCGCCGAGTGCCGTCGCCGCTTCAATCTGGTTCACCGGCAACCAACCACCCACGTCATTCGAATAGACCGACGCCTTCTGCAGTCCGAGTTGCAGCAACTGTTGTTTGAGCTGCTGTGGGTCACCTCGTGTGACTGCATCGATCGAGACCAGTGGTGTTGGATCGGAGGCGCGTTGTATAAACTTCGCCGCCGGATTCAGCAGATGGAGCTCGGTTACCGTCGGTTGCAGACTTCCGTTCTGCACACGCTGTGTCAGCTCCGCGAGGGCCGCATCCAGCTTCTGTCCGTTGGCGCTCAGACGTTGTTGTGCTGTCCGCCCGCCTGAGAAGTGCAGTTGGGGCCGCACTGGCGCGTCAATTTCGGCGGTTGCCGCGGCGCCGAGTAGAAGAAAGGTTGCTGCAAGGTAGTGTGACTTCATCCACGCCTTCAGGCTCGCAACGCGAGCTTTTCGATGAGCTCACGATACTCCGCCAGCCCCGGTGTCTTCAATCCTACGACCTTGCCCTGATCGTCCCAACGTCGCAGCCGGATCGCTTGCCTGTAATAGGGTTCTGTTTCGAATTGTAACAACTCGCTGCCGGACATCGGCCCGCCCTGGAGTTTCAACGTAACAACAGATGCCTGACTCAACATGGCGACATAGCTGTGATCTGTCGCACACAAATATCGCTTGGCGGGAACGTGAAGACGCACCGGGCCTGCAACTTCCGGTCCCAGGCGCTGCTCCAACCAGCGGGCGCCCGTTTCTTCGTGGCGGGCGTCGGCCGTCCAGTCACCAATGTCATCTGGCACCGACTCCACCAGATGGCCGATGTCGTGCAACAGGGCGGCTATAATCAACTCGGGAGGCGCTGATTCTTCCTGGGCGAACCAGGCGGCCTGCAATGCGTGTTCCGTCATCGAGATCCGCTCGCCGAAGTAGACGGCTGATCCGCGTCGGTCGAACAGGCTGAAGACTTCGTCTGCCAGGCTCATTCATTACCTTCATTGCGCCGTTTGTTGGATGGCGGCGGCGCGATACCGCAATGCATACAACATGCCCGAGGCCAGTGCCGCCAATGCTGTAATCACGGCGAGCGCTACAAACACACCTTGCCAGCCATACGCGCCCGAGATCTGAGTGACACTGGTGCCGGCAAGGATGCCGCCGATATAGCCGATGCCATCGATCATGCCCGAAGCAACGGCGCTGCCCTGCCTGCCGCCGAAGTCGAGTGCAAAAGCTCCGCCCAGATAGGAATAAGGGCCAAGCAGGCAGAAGGCGACCGCTGCGATGGACACCAGCGGCGCGATTGTCGTACCGGTGCCGGCTGGAATAGACATGAGCGCAATGAGCGCTGCTGTTGCCAGGGTCAATCCGATGAACATGAGCAGGGCACGCCCATTCACACCCAGGCGATCGCTCAGCCAGCCGGTGATGAGGACCGATACCGCGCCTACTGCTGGAAATACAGCGCTGAAGCTTCCAGCATCTCCGGCGCTGAGACCCAGGTGGGCGTGCAGATATTCCGGCGTCCAGTTGTTGAAGGTCTCACGCACAATGGTGAGGGCAAAGGACAACAGGCACACGAGTTGGAAGGCCGGGCTGCGGAACAGGGGCCGCAGCAAGGCCGAGACACTCGGGGGTTGTGAGGCCGATGCTCCGTACAGATTGAGAGGATTCGGCTGGGCCGCCTGGAAGCCGAGATCAGTCCGCGATTCGCGCAGGAACAGGACATTGATAGTCAGGCAGAACGCCGCGACGCCAGCGCCGAAATAGAACAAGGTGCGCCAGCCGAATCCGTGGTGGATCAGCGAGCCCATCACCTGCCGGGCGGCCGCGTCGCCGATCAGGAAACTGACGCTCAGTACGCCGAGCACCGTACCGTAGGACGAGAAGTTGAACCATTTCGACGAAAGCTTGATCAGTCCCGCCCACGACAGCGATTGAGTGAGGCGGTTACCGAACCAGGCCAGCGTGAAGATGGGTATCAGGCCGGTCACGGCGAACAACACAGTGAACAGGACCGCGCCGCCGAGACCGATCAGAAAGTTGACCCGACCACCCCAGTAGTCACCCAGCCCCCCCAGAAACAGCTTTCCCAGGGCGTACCCGAAGGTGCCGATGGAGGTGAACGTACCGATCCACCACAGGGCATCCCGCTGGCTCAGGCCTCTGCCGACCAGTTCCTCGATCAATAAAGGGGTTGCCACCGACAGATCGGCGCGACAAAAATAAAGGCTGGCGTAGCCGACAAAAAGAAGTGCGATGATGGCGACCTGGCGCCGGCGCAGAGAAGGGCTTGGCATGGACTATCCTTACATGAATCCACCGGACGCCGCGACCTGATCCCTGTTACGTCGAGCACTTCCGGGCTGACGGCGGTCGAAGCCGCGCGGGCGGCCCGTAGTCCGGTGGTCCTGCTGCTCGCGGCGGTGCTGTTCCTCAACTATGTGGATCGTGGGGCGTTGCCGACCGCGGCCCATCACATCCAGCAAGACCTGCACCTCACCTTCAGCCAACTGGGCGTGTTGGGTTCGGCGTTTTTCTGGACCTATGCATTGGTCCAGATTCCGATGGGCTGGCTGGCCGAACGCTATGGCGCGCACCGCGTGCTGGCCTGTGGGCTCGCAACGTGGGCACTGGCGACCCTGTTGGTAGGCGTGGTGCCGGGTTTTGGGATGCTGCTCGTGCTGCGACTGCTGCTCGGCGTGGGAGAGAGCGTCGGGTTTCCGTGCATGTCCAAAATACTCGCATCAACCGTTCCCAGTCAGAGCCTGGGGACGGCCAACGGCATCATTGCATTTGCGTACCTGATGGGCCCGGTCGTGGGAACTTTTGCAGGTGGCGTGCTCATGAGCGCATACGGTTGGCGGGCGACCTTTGTTATTTTCGGCGCCGTGTCACTTCTTTGGCTGCTGCCCTGGTCGCGCGTGCGTGTCCAACACCGGCCCGAGGAAGAGCGGGCCACGCAGATCGCGACCACGGGGATGATTCTCAAACAGCGCGCCCTGTGGGGCACGGGGCTGGGGCATTTCTCCAGCAACTACACTTTCTATTTCATGTTGTCCTGGCTGCCGCTGTATCTCGTCCACGAGCGCGGATTTTCCGATACGGAAATGACGCGTTTTGCCAGTGCCGCGTATTTCGTCAACGCGGCATTTGCCATTTTCGGCGGGTGGGCGCTCGATCGCTATATTGTGAGGGGCGGCTCGGTCAACGTGGGCTACAAGATGGTGTTGGGAGTTGCCCACCTGGGTTATATCGCCTGCATGTTGTGCATGGCCCTGGGGCCGCGACCCGTGGCGCTGGCTGCGATCTTCGTCTACCAGGCCGTGTGCGGAATTCAGTCTCCCGGCGTGTTCGCGGTGTCGCAGATTATTGCCGGGCCCGCGGCAGCGGGCCGTTGGGTCGGGATCCAGAATACCATTGGCAACCTGGCCGGAATCGTGGCGCCGGCGCTGACCGGCTACCTCATCGACTGGACCGGCCACTTCACGCTGGCGTTTGTGATGGCGGCCGCGGTTGGCGTAATCGGTTTCGTGGGCTATGTGTTCATGATTCCGCGGGTCGCCGAGTTGGATTGGCAGGCTCAGACCGCCGGCCGTTCCTCGATGCCATCGACGCGAGTCGGATAGAACGCCACATAGTCTTTGATCTGGGCAACGGCAGGATACGGGTTCTCGTAGCTCCACACCGCGTTCACGGCCTTTTCACCGCCCATCGGGATGCTGTAGTAGGACGCATCACCCTTGAAAGGGCAGTAGCTGGTGTGCTCCGTCCGCTGCAGGAGATTCATGTCTACATCCTTGCGCGGGATGTATTGAACGGGCGGATACGAGGCTTCCTGCAGAGTCAACGCTTCGCGTGAGTCCGCAATCAAGGCGCCGCCTGCCCGGACCAACACACGCTGGCGGTTCGGGGTGACCGTGATTGGATGATCGGGACCCGGGATCTTCGGTTCTCTTGCAGCACTCATGGTGTTCCTCCTGGAGTAATCCCCAGCGCTTTCTCGATCTGAGCCGGGTGAAAGACGTGCCCGTCCTTGATCACAATCGTGACCTTGTGAATGTCCTCGATATGGGCCGTGGGATCGCCATCTATCAGAATCATGTCAGCCAGCTTGCCTGCGGCAAGACGGCCGCGTTCCCGGTCGGCACCGACCACCTCGGCCGATGTCAGAGTGGCCATTCGCAAGACCTGTGCCGGTGGAATTCCGGCGCGGGCATACAACTCCAGCTCATGCAGCAGCGTATAGCCTGACAGCGCATCCGTCCCCGGCACGATGGTGATGTCGGCGTCGTGAATCATTTTCAAGAGCCGCAACATGGAGGGGAATGCCTCTTTGTAGGCAGCCTCCTTGTCTTTCGGTATGGACAGGGCGCCGGACAGCTGGTTTCGGCGCACCTGGGCCGGAAAGCGCGGCACGATTTTTTCGAGTCCGGGCGGCGGGGCCGCGGGATTGCCGGACAACAGCCCTTCAAAAATGCTCATGGTGGGATCGAGCACCGTATGGTGAGCCTTCAGGAAGCGGACAAACTCCTGCACTTTCGGATTATCCGGTCCCAGCTCGTGGGCGTGTTCGCCTACCGCGGTGAAACGAGTGGTGCCGCGCGTGTCCTTGATCTCAGCAAACAGGAAGTTCAACACAATGAAGTTCAGGTGCTGGATTTCATCCGCGCCGGCCTCAACAAACATCCGGGCCGACATGAATGCAGGGACGTGACCACTGACTCGCAGGCCGCGCGCATGAGCTGCGTCGGCGATGATCGGCACGAGGTCCGGTTTGACCGAAGAATAGATCTTGATCTGTCCGTAACCATGGTCGGCATACCAGGCAACATCCTTCAACGCCTCCGCCGGTGTGTCGACGCGCATTCTGGTAGGACCGGCCAGCGGCCCTGTGCCATCAATGATCCCCGCCTTGAACACATGGGGACCGAGCTCGGTGCCGGCGTCGAATCGGGCAACGCGTGCCGGAAAGTCATCGAGATCGTTCGCCATGTCGCGCGAGCTCGTTACTCCGCTCGCAAGATCGAGCGCGCCATCGTTGTTGGAGAAGTGCTGATGGTTGTCCCATAGCCCCGGCATCAGGAACTTGCCACCGGCATCAATGACCTCGGTGCCTTGCGCCGCTTTAACCTCGGCGTCAGGGCCAATGCGCACGACGTGTCCCGTCCGCACGACCACGCTCGTGCCGGCAGTGACTGAAAGGTCGCGCGGATCGAACAGTCGGGCGTTGCGGATCAGAAGGTCGCCAGTCGGAACGTGGGTGAGCTGTTTGGCCAGCTTGGCGGACCAGGCACTGTCGGCCCTGGTCTGGTCGGCTGTCAGCTTTTGCAAGGAGTTGGCTCGCGCCGCGGGAATGACGGCGAACCAACCGGAAATATCCGCGCCCAGGTTGCCATCGTGATCGAGCCACACAGATGTTGGACTGAAGTCCAGGCCGGTGATGTGATACAGCGTCAGGTCACCACTGGTCCCTGCTTCTGTTATATGCGCCTCGCCGGCGGGCAACAGCGGCAATGTGTGATCGGGCGCTTTCAGCAACGCACGCGCCAACACAGCCGTGAATTCCGGCGGCGCGTTGGCGGGGACATAGAAGCTTTCACCATTGACGGCTTTCTCGCCCTGCTCGAGCCGGTTGTGCCATTTCGCCTTGCCGTCGGAAAGGCTGAAGCTCTCGGTGACCGCCGCCTTCATATAGTCGTTGCCGCTTCCTGAGTACTCAATCGGTACCCCGGCCGCATCGAGCTTCCAGGTGGCGGTGATGTGATCGCCGCGGCCGCGGTCATTAAAGGAATACTCGGCGCGCGCCGAATCAGCGCCCGCCGGTTGAACGGTCTGGGATCCCTGAACGTTGCCTTGAAACAGAATCTGGTCCTCGCGCGGGGCGACGGCCAGGAGCAGGGCTGCCACAAGAGTGTTCATCCAAGAATCCTCGAGAGGGGCGGAAAATTCATGAAAATCATGAGCGGACGCCGTGAATGCGCATGCTAGCATCCGCGCCCGCGAGCCGTTGGAGTGTCCGCTGTCGATGAAAAAACGCGCAATTGCGCTGGTTCTGTGCGCCACCGGCGTCCGGATTGCGGCCGCCGACGAAACCGATTCCTCAGCGCCGTTGCGCGAAGTCGTCATCACGGCGACCCGGATCGAGGCTGATCCCTTCAACATTCCGGCTGCCATCAGCAGCATCTCCGCCGAACAGCTCCGTAACGATGCGCTCGGCGTGAATCTCGCCGATGATGTTGCGAGCGTCCCGGGCCTTCTGGCTCGAAACAGGAACAACTACGCGCAGGACCAGCAGGTGTCCATCCGCGGAATCGGCGCCAACTCGGCGTTCGGTATTCGTGGCGTGCGGGTCTACCAGGATGGCATTCCGGCGACGGGCCCCGACGGACAGGGGCAGGTCTCGCAGTTCAACCTGGATTCTGCGTCCCGCGTCGAGATCCTGCGGGGACCGTTCTCCGCGCTGTACGGGAATTCCTCGGGCGGTGTCATTCAACTTTTCACGGCCACCGGTCACGGCCCTTTGCAACTTCGCAGCGCCGTGGCCTACGGCAGCTTCGACAATCTGCGCACCAGCCTGAATGCCCAGGGATCCGTGGGAGCGCTGGGTTACAACCTGGACTACTCGCATTTCCAGGTGGATGGCTTCCGCGATCACAGTGCCGCGAAGAATGACTCGTTCAACGGCAAAGTGAACTACTCATTCAATGAGTCGAACGAGCTGGCTCTCATCGCGAACGTCATTGCACGGCCGAACGCGCAGGACCCATTGGGTCTGACCCCTCAGGAGTTCGCCGCCGATCCGGAGTCGACCGACCCCGCGGCAATTCGGTTCAACACTCGCAAGAGTCTGCAACAGCAGCAGGTTGGGTTGATCTATGACCTGGCCATCAGTGACCGGCAGTCCGTGCGGCTGTTGGGGTATGGCGGCCATCGTATCGTTCAGCAGTTTCTGTCCATTCCGTCCGCGAGCCAGGCGGCGCCGGGCAGTGCTGGTGGCGTCGTGGGCCTGAACCGTCAGTACGGCGGCGCGGATGCCCGCTGGTCCTGGAAGGGGGATCTGTTCGACCGCCCGATGAACTGGGTCGTGGGCGCCAGCTACGACAACCAGAATGAGCTGCGCCGCGGTTACAACAACTTCGTGGGGTCCCAGCTCGGCGTGCAAGGCCTCATCCGTCGCAACGAAAACAACATCGTTCGCAATATCGATGAGTACGCCCAGGGCACCTGGGATTTCGCGAGCTCGTGGTCGGTCATGCTGGGTGTACGACACAGCGATGTGAAGTTCAACTCAAACGATCATTACATTACAGCCACCAATTTCGACGATAGCGGTGATATTTCCTACGGCGCCACGTCTCCGGTGGCGGGCCTGATCTTCAAGCCAGCCGATTGGGTCCGCCTGTACGCTTCATTCGGGCAGGGATTTCAAACCCCGCTGGGATCGGAGTTGGCTTATCGGCCGGACGGCGCGTCAGGACTGAACTTCGACTTGCGGCCTGCGCGCAGTAACAACACTGAGCTCGGCGTCAAGATCGACATTGATCCGGATATCACGGCGTCGTTTGCGGTGTTCCAGACGCTGACGCGCCAGGAAATTGTGATCTATACCAATATCGGCGGTCGCCCGACGTACCAGAACAGTGGGCGGACGCGGCGGCAGGGCGTTGAGTATTCGTTAAACTACCGTCTTGCCCCGGAGTGGCAATTCCAGTTGGCTTACACGTATGTCGACGCTCACTACAGTGATGCCTATCGGACTTGCGTTGGCGCGCCTTGCCCGACTCCTACCTTACCGGTTGCCGCGGGCAATCGTTTGCCCGGTGTGCCTAAAAACACTGTCTACGCCCAGCTTCGTTGGGGCGCGGATCCGGGGTGGCACGCCAGTGCCAATGCTCAGTACGTTTCCAATGTCGCGGTTAATGACACCAACAGCGTATATGCGCCCGCGTATGCCCTTGCCGCGTTGGACGGTGGCTACGGTATCGAGTTGCGCCAGTTCAAGGTCAACGCCTTCCTGCGGCTCAACAACCTTCTGAACCGCCGGTATGTCGGGTCCGTCATCGTGGATGAAGGCAACGGCCGCTACTTCGAGCCCGGTCCGGGTTTCAACGTCCTGGGTGGGTTCAGCGTCACTATGAAGTAGAAACTTCGACCTCGCGGCTCGTGCCACGGTGGATGAAGTTACTGGGGACCCAGCGATCACGCAGGGTCATGAATGGCGATTCAACGAGGTAGTAGAGCAGGGCGCCCACGATGAGCGCCACTGCCAGAATGATGCTGGCCATTGCAATCGAGGGTGGATGCAGCGGTTTCAGATACCGCGCCAGGACAATCTGTACTGCCTTGTGTGACAGGTAGGTCGAATAAGACCAGAGCGCGATGTGATAGGCGCCTGGAATGCGGATGCGGGCCAGCCACGAGTTGGGGCTCAGCGCGGCAATCACCAGAAGCGCAAACGCCATCGCATTCAGCGAATAGCCCGCGGCGGTCATGAAGAAGCCGTAACCGTGCCCCTCAATCTCATAATACTGAGCAACGCAGTAGAGCATCGTTGCGACCGCGACCGCGCCGATCAACAGCCAGCGTTGGCCGTATTGCGTGATGCGCTGCCAGAGCGGCTGATGAAAGTTCTTCAACATCGCGACGGCGATGCCGGGTAGAAATTCATCGAATCGACACAGAGTTGAGTAATAAATGTGGGAGTAGAAGCCGTGTGGGTGCGGCCCATAGTCGAACCACAGGATCGTCCGGGATACGACACCGACGAGCATTAGCGCGAATATCAGTGTCCATCCCTGGCTGCGGTTCGAGGCAGTGCGCGCGCCGGCAAACAGAACCAGGGGCAGGATGAGATAGAACTGCTCCTCGATACAGAGACTCCATGCGTGCGAAAAAGCGGTGCCGGGCTCGAGCCCCAGGTTTTGAGTGAAAGTCAGGAAGCGCCACAGGGGCGGCGGCGTGCGGCCTCCCATGAACACAGGGAACAGAAAATACAGGGCGAGTATCACCCAATAGGCGGGCAGGGTGCGCAATGCACGGCGGGCATAGAACTGGCCTGGCGAGAGCGATTCACCGCGCGCGAGCCCGGCGAAGAGCTGATTCGCGATCAGGTAACCGCTGAGCACGAAGAACAGATCGACGCCGGTCCAGCCCACGACGCTGCCCCATCCGAAGGTCGGCTCGCTGCTGACAAACGCCATGTAATGATTCATGAAGACGAGCGCGATGGCCGACGCACGCAGCGTATCCAGGCCGTTCGCCCGGGAACTGTTTTGGGAGGAGAGGAAGATGCGAAACAAGTTGGCTACCGCGACCGTTGCGCTGGGCACGATGGTAACACTCTGCATTACAACACCGGCGCACGCGTGGGGTGATGAAGGTCACGAAATAGTCGGACTCATTGCCAAACATTATCTGGACCCGGCGGTTGCGACCAAGGTCAACACGATTCTGGCGAGTGACACGACCGGGCTGACGAGCAATGAGAACATCGATGTGGAGGCCACCTGGGCCGACCATTATCGTGCGAAAAATACGGCCAACTACAACCAGACCCACAACTGGCACTTCGTCGATCTGGAAATCGCAGCGCCCCCTGACTTGAAGTCGGCTTGCTTCGGTGAGCCGCCCTTGAATGGTGCGACCGCGTTCGATGGACCGCCAAATGATTGCGTGGTGGACAAGATCAACGAGTTTGCGGTGGAGCTGCGCGACCCCGCGACCGGTGCGCAGGAGCGGCTGTACGCGCTGCAATTTATTCTGCACTTCGTTGGCGACCTGCACCAACCGTTGCACTCCAGCGACGACAACGACCGTGGCGGCAACAATAAGAAGGTGAAGGCTGTGCCGGCGCTGCCCAAGGGTGCCGGCAAGAGCTCGGGCGAGTTGCACGGCTTCTGGGATACGCAGTTTGTGGCGCTCCAGGGCAGGACCGAGACCACGGTCGCGAACAAGCTCATCAGGAAAATCACGGTCGCCAAGCGGACGCAGTGGTCCAAGGGTACGGCCAATGACTGGGCGATCGAGACTTACGCGATCTCCAAGGTGAACACGTACGGCCCGCTGCCCGCGCCCGACACGAAGGGGCTGTATACGCTCCCGGCTTCGTATGTGACGAACGCTAAGGGCGTCGTGGCAGACCAGCTGAGCAAGGCCGGTGTGCGGCTGGCGTTTGTGCTGAACGAAGCGCTTAAGTAGAGTTTGGGGCTGTGAACCAGCCCCTCCCTGCCTCAAAACGCGCCGTGGTCCTCCTCAGTGGGGGACTGGACTCGACCACTACCCTTGCGATTGCTCGAGCCGAGGGTTTCGAGCCTTACGCCATGTCCTTCCGCTACGGGCAGCGGCATGTCGTTGAGCTCGATTTCGCCAAGCGGATTGCTTCTGCGATGGGCGTGCGAAAGCATGTCATCGTGGATATCGATCTGCGGCAATTCGGCGGGTCGGCACTGACGGCGGACATCGACGTGCCCAAGGGGCGCTCCGAGGAAGCGATGTCCAAGGGCATTCCCATCACCTATGTGCCGGCGCGCAACACCATCTTCCTGTCGTTTGCGCTCGGGTGGGCCGAGACGCTCGGTGCCCAGGACATTTTTATCGGGGTCAATGCGCTCGACTACAGCGGCTACCCGGATTGTCGCCCGGAGTTCATCGAGGCGTATGAGCGCATGGCCAACCTCGCCACCAAGGCCGGGGTGGAGGGAAGTCAGCGGTTGAAGATTCATACACCGCTGATTGAGCTCAGCAAGTCGCAGATCATTGCACGCGGGCTGGCGCTCGGGGTCGACTACGGACTGACCAGTAGTTGCTATGATCCTGACTCCAACGGGGTTCCGTGCGGGCTGTGTGATTCGTGCACTTTGCGTGCGAAGGGATTTGCACAGCTCGGGAAGCCGGACCCGCTGGCTGCCCGAATATTGTCCGGCCCGCTGCGATGACCTACGCCGTCAAAGAGATCTTTTACACCTTGCAGGGCGAGGGTGCTCATGCGGGCAGCCCGGCTGTGTTTCTGCGCTTCTCCGGTTGCAACTTGTGGACCGGCCTGGAGCGCGATCGCGAGAAGGGACCTGGGGGCTGTTCGCGTTGGTGTGATACTGATTTCGTGGGGGGCGTGAAGTTTCGTACGGCGGCTGATTTGTTTGCCGCGGTGGTCGGTCACTGGCCCCAGTCTGGTGGTGGCCAGCCGTTTGTTGTTTGTACCGGTGGCGAGCCGTTGTTGCAGCTCGATGCGCCCTTGGTGAGCCTGTTTAATGACGCGGGTTGGACTGTTGCTGTCGAGACCAACGGCACAGTGGATCCGCCTCCTGGCAAGTTGTGGTTGACTGTGAGCCCGAAGTCGGGCAGTGAGTTGCGGGTGTTGAAGGGCAACGAGCTGAAGCTGGTATTTCCGCAGGTGGGGGCGGAGCCCTCGCGCTTTGAGAAGTTGGACTTTGATCACTTCTTTCTGCAGCCGATGGATAGCGCTTCCAAGGCCGACAATACCCAGCTGGCGCTGGAGTATTGCCTGGCTCATCCGCAATGGCGGTTGAGCCTGCAGACGCACAAGATTCTGGATATTCGCTGAGCGGCCGGGCCTCGAGCCCGGGCCGTGAGGGCTCACTTGTGGAGGTCGTCGACCCAGCGGACGAGCTCGGGGACTTCGACGGGCTCGATGTCCAGGTTGACCACCAACCCCTGTTGGCCACTTCGGGTCAGAACGCAATGGAGTTGCAGGTCATCGCTGGCGTTGATTTCCTGATGTGGCACGTACGGCGGGACGTAGATGAAGTCTCCCTGGCCAGCCTCGGCCACGAACTCCAACCGGTCACCCCATCTCAGGCGGGCGACTCCATTCACCACATAGATGACACTTTCGAGGTCGCCATGATGATGAGCGCCGGTTTTGGCTTTCGGCTCGATGGTGACCGTGCCGGCCCAGAGTTTGGACGCGCCAGTGCTTTCGGTGGTGACCGCCGCTCGGCGTTGCATCCCGAGAGTTTGGGCTGTCCTGGCATCCATCTCATTGTGTCTGACGACGCGGATGCCGTTAGTTTTCCAGCGCATTGCGGGACCTGATGGCAATGAGGGCGATGAGGGTGACTATACCTGCGCCTGACAGGTAGTAGCCAACGGTGGGTAGGCCGTAGGTGTTCCCCAGGTACGTGGCTATGTAAGGTGTCAGGGAGGCGCCCACGATCCCTGCCAGGTTGAACGTCAGCGAGGCGCCCGTGTAGCGGATTGCGGTAGGGAATAATTCGGCTAATGCCGTTCCAAGGGGACCATAGGTGAACCCCATGAGCGCGAGCCCGATGCATAGAAACGCCAGGATACCTGCTTGCGTCCCCGAACCCAGCAGGGGCGCGAGAAACAGTCCGAAGACGATGATGAGTGCTGTTGCGCCGATCAGGGTGTTAAAGCGCCCTTTACGGTCTGCAATCCACGCCGACAGCGGAATGGTCGCGGCGAAGAACAGAACGCCGATCATCTGCATAATCAGAAACTGCGGGCGGGGATAACCTAGTTTGGAGGTCCCCCAGCTCAGGGCAAACACGGTCATCAGATAGAAGACGACGAAGGTCGCTGTGGCCCCAAACATGCCGAGGATCAGAGTGCCCGGGTGTTTGCTGATAACCTCGAGCATCGGCACCTCGACGCGCTCGTGGTTGTCAATCGCCTGTTTGAACGCGGGTGTTTCGGTTAGTTTTAATCGGATATACAAGCCGACGAACACCAACAGGGAACTGGCGATAAAGGGCGCGCGCCAGCCCCAGCTCAGGAGTTGCGCATCATTGAGGCCTGTCGTCAGCCACAGGAATGTGCCGGACGAGCAGATGAATCCGATGGGCGCACCGAGTTGAGGAAACATTCCATACAGCGCTTGTTTTCCAGGAGGCGCGTTTTCCGTGGCGAGCAATACCGCGCCGCCCCATTCGCCTCCCAGTCCCAGTCCTTGCCCCAATCTCATGAGCGAGAGCAGCAAAGGAGCGAACACGCCAATTTGCGCGTAGGTGGGCAGGAGTCCGATGCAGACTGTTGAAAGACCCATCGTCAAAAGTGCAGCGACGAGCGTGGCTTTGCGGCCGATGCGATCGCCGAAGTGGCCGAATATCGCTGAGCCTACGGGCCGCGCGAAGAAGGCCAGTGCGAAGGTGGCAAATGACTGAAGAGTGGCGGCGCTGGGATCGCTGGCGGGAAAAAACAGCTTGGGGAAAACGAGCACCGCCGCCGTGGCGTAGATATAGAAGTCGAAGAACTCGATCGTCGTGCCAATGAGGCTGGCGAACAGGACTCGCTGGGTTGAGTTACGGGCCCGGGTGGTGTCAGTTGCGGCGGCCAGCGGCCGCGAGTCTGCGGTAGTCATAGCCGGCTAGCGTATCCGCTGCCGGCGCCTGTCGCCACTGATCGGGGTGCTGAAGGGTGTTAAGAATCGCTGCGTTTGTCGGGAGCCGGTATCCCGCACTTCTCAGCCTTGTACGCAGAACCCACGTCGAGAGTCTTGATGATGGCTTGTATTCGTTTGACGTTGGCGTAGCGATCCACCATCAGCAGCGTGTTCGAGCATGGAAAAGCCGCGAGATGCGCGTACTGGGGCAGTAGCGGCCGCAGTATCGGGACCAGTTGAGCCGCTGGTATGTTCTGAAGCTGAAATGTGTAGTTGACGATCTGCGCGTCGGGGTATTTGTTGTCGCCCGTCAGCTGGGGTTGCGCACTCTGCCGAGCGGCGGCATCCGGCAGGACGAGAATATACCCGGTGCTTTCCGCCGTAACGTAGCCGTGCACCTCCAGGATGGTCAACAGTTCGTTGTAGGAAACCTGGGAAGGCTCTTCGCCGATCAGGCGCACCCGGGCGTTCACCCGCGGATCAACCACGAATTTGTGATTGGTTTTGTGAGCAACCGAAGTGATTATGTCCGTAACAGGGATGCCGTTGTCAGGTTCATCCGCAGCGATCGAGACGTTCGTCATTGTCAGTGCGGCCAGGATTGCGATGCTCGACTTCATGGTTGACTCCGTTCCGATGGAATGATGGCAAAGCGTTCACTCAGCATGGAGCTCAGATACGAGCTGAACATGTGCCAGGCCGGTGGACCTCCCGCGTCCTCGTTGAAGTACGAGTACAGCGGACGAGCGCCGGCATAGCTGCCGTCGATAATCGTTTCCATTGTCGGCACTACGCCCTGAATGGGAGTTGCAGTGAGGTCGTTGGAATCCCGGAACAGGGAGCCGTAGGCGAGGATGCCGATGGCATTTGGCTTCAACTGCAGCTTTAACAGCATGTCGGTAGAAATGGGTTGCGCTTCGGTGTAGACGCCGTCTTTGCGCAGCTCCGGACACTTCGCGGCTGTTGTCAATGCGCGGCAGCCCGGTTCGAGAACGATCTCGCGAAAGGCGACCGCGGCTGGTGAAGAGATCTCCGGGCCATAGAATTCGATGGGCTCTCTTTCCAACGAGCTGCTGACGTCACTCCACATCTTGTTCGGATTGGGGATCAGTTTGCCGGGCTGCGTTGGATCCGGTACTTCGGCGGCGAGCGCCAGGAAGACTTCCGCGGGTGTCAGGTTGAAGCTGCCGTAGAGTTTGCTGCGGGCGAGCACGATGGCCTGGTGGCCGATGAGCATCTCTTTGACTTTTACCCAATTGCGCGTGCAGGTTTTCAATTCGGAGCTCGTCATCCGCCGGGTGACGAGCGCATACAACGGTGTTGGATCGTCGATCTTTTCTGGCCCACAGAATCGCGTGAGCGTCGCAGTCGACGATTCGGAGGCGACGATCGCCCGACCACCCTCTCCACGGGACATCAATTGCTGGAGATAGGGCTCCAGCGACTTTATGGTCATGTAGCTGTATGCCGGGCGAGCGAGGGCGGTGGGTCTCGCGTCGGCAATGCGGTTCACCTTCGGTGGTTTTGACTCTGTTGTCCTTGGTACGACCGCTGGTTTTGGAGGCTGGTTCCCGATTTCGGGAGTTTGTTTACTGCTGACCGTCACCGGTGCAGGCGCTTGCGTCTGCGTTCGGTTGAGCAGCATCAGCGTCACTGCAAAAACGCAGCCGCTCAGAAGCAGGCCGAGCAATACCTTTTTGAGTGTCGAGCCGACGGGCGCCGCCGGCGCGGGTGGCGGTTGCAGATCCAGTCGCGCCTTCAGCCGCGCCAGGAAATCGGGCGGTGGTTCGGTACGTATTCGATGGAGGAAGTCGTCGTTCATTGCTGCACTCCGATTACCATCGACTTCGCAACGTCTGTACGACGCGATGCAGGATGGTTCCGACATTCGATTCACTCAGCCCGGTGAGCTGAGCGATGAGCCGGTTGTTGATGGCGGCGCCGTATTTGAGCGCGATTAATTCGCGCTCACGGTCCGGGAGGTCTCTGGTGAGCCTTTTGAGGCGCGCCAAATCGGACTCACGCTCTGCGTCCGTTTCGGGTGAGCCATCGGCCGCGAGATCATCGGCGGCGTCTAGCGGCAGGTGCTGCCCGCGCTGCGACTTCAGGTAGTCGATTCGAACGTTCTGCGCGATCTTGAAGAGCCAGGTGGAGAAGCCGGCAAGGTCGCGGCGGTACTGAGCGCGCGACCGCCAGGCTCTTTCAAATGTGCGTGCGGTGAGGTCTTCGACGTCCGCCTCACGGCCCAGCCGGAACCGGAAGTAGTTGTAAACGCGCGGCGCCTGGTCGGCGTACACCGCCTCCCAATCCAGCTCCTCGGCTCCCGTGCCTGCGATTGCCTGTTCCAGGGTCATGTGGATATATACCGAGTGGCGGGGAAAGTATCACACGGTGCCGGATTGTGTCGGCACGATTGGCTTTAAAATCAATTGGTTGTGACGTGCGGGGAGTATCCCTTCAGGGTGTGGTCCGCGGCCGCGCGCGGGCTTGTTACACTTGTGGCCATGGAATCGAAGATTGCGAAAGAGGCTCGATTGGCACTAATTGCCGATGCCAAGCGGATGACGCCCGAGCAGCGGCTCGAAGCATTTCTCGCCCACTGCCAGCTCGTGATGGAACTGCATGCTAGTGGCGTGAAAATCAGATTGTCCAAGCTGAAGGCGTCGGCGTGAGAACGACGGGCAGAGGCCAATCCGCATTGCTTCTTCTCGACGCTGTTGACGTTCTGACGCGCGAACAGATCGATTACGCCGTAATCGGCGCGATGGCTGCCTCGATCCACGGTGTTGTGCGTGCCAGCGTTGATGCCGACGCGGTGCTCTCATTGGCTTCGCAACGGGCGCCCGACCTCGAGAAGATGTTTGTCGACGCAGGCTTTGAGACCGAACTGCGTGTCGGTGACCTCGAAGACCCGATTTCGGCGCTGCTGCAGTTAACCGACAGCTTCAGAAACAGAGTAGACCTGTTGATCGGATTACGCGGATTGGAGATGGATGCATTCTCGCGCGCAATCACTGTTCCGTTTCAAGGAATGTCGCTGCGGGTTATAGGCCCAGAGGATTTTGTCGCAATGAAGGTCTTCGCGGGTGGCCCAAAAGACTTGGCCGACGCTGCCAATACTGTGTCAGTTGCGGGAACATCCCTCGATGTTGATCTGGTGAAGCGTTTAGCGAAACGATACGGACGCGATGCTGAAGAGAATCTCCGGAAGGTGATTGCCAGCTGAGCTGCGCTCGCAACATCGTCGGCCCCCAGTGACTTTTGAACAAGGGTGAGAAAAACAGATGAACTTTGTGACGGCCGACCTCGTCGATGCACATGCCCATGTTGTTCGGAGCTGCGAAGTGCAGTTTCGTTCGTACGGCAAGCGCTCACGGTTCCATGGGCCGATTCGGACCATCAAGTGCGCTAACGACAATGCCTTGATCAAGCAGACAGTGAGCACTCCTGGCAATGGCGCCGTCCTGGTGGTGGACGGTGGCGGGTCCCTGAGCTCCGCGCTGGTCGGCGATCTGATAGCTGGCATGGCGCAGAAGAACGGCTGGGCGGGGCTCGTGATCTGGGGTGTCATTCGCGACTCGGTGGCCTTGGCTGACCTCGATATTGGTATCAAGGCGCTGGGGTCTAACCCCTGGAAGAGTAAGAAGGACGGGGCGGGGCAGGTCGATGTGCCGGTGAGCTTTGGTGGGGTGGAGTTTGTGCCGGGGAGTTGGATTTATTGTGATGAGGATGGAGTCCTCGTCAGTCCGCGGAAGCTTTGACCGGTTGTTACACCGTCCGACCATCGTAATCGGGAGACCTCTCGCGCTCAGTCCTCACGTACTCATTGAACGTTGGGCCGGACGCCGCCCTTTCCAACGCACGGGATTCGTTGTCGAGGCGTTGAATCGCGTGCAAGCGATCTGCATTCCCCAACTTCGCTCGATCCACCGCGCTCTTCAGCACGCGGATGGTTTCATCGTAGACACGCAGCGGCACCGGAAACGGGTGTCCGTCCTTTCCACCATGTGCCATCGAGAAGCGCGCTGGATCCGAGAATCGCGATGGCGTGCCATGAACCACTTCGGCCACGAGCGCAAGTGAAGCCACCGTTCGCGCACCGACGCCGGGTGTCAGCAGCAACTCGGTAAAGTCCTTCGGCCCTCGATCGGCCGCGGCGGCAAGCACGCCATGTAGTCTTCGCAACACTACGTCCGACGCTCGTACGTCGTGATGGGCGGGCATGTGAAGATGGGGCAGGGGTGGATCATCTTTCGTTGCTACTGGAAGTGGTGGCGTGTCGAGCTCGGGGAAGAGGCTGAGCGCGGTGTTGCCTTGGCTGAGTTTGCTTTGTCTGATGTTGCCGTGGTTCGGCGTATGATAGCTGGGCCGGCGCGTTAGGTCGGCCTTTCGGTCGTCGGCGCTATCGCGCAAGCGCTTCAGGATTGCAATCGGCAGATCAGGTCCATCCTGGAGCAGCTCGAGCCCAGCCGCACGGTTACGCGCAGCCCGCACGTCCGCCAAATTAACAATGACCCCCTTGTTTTTCCCTTCAATAGCAGCGTGCGGCGAATCGAGGAAGCTCTGCAGATCTTCCGATAGCCAGTGATACCTGCGTGCTTCCCGACGAGCGTCGCTCATTCCTTGTTGCACCACGCACCACTTCCCATCGTCGGTGACGATGAACGAGTGGAGATACAAGTCGAATCCGTCTTGAACGGCAGCACTGTCAACCTTCGCCACGAGCCGACTGGCGTGCACGAGCGGCACGGCATCCAGTCCTGTTAGCTCGCCGACCTGTATGAGCTCATCCGGGGTCCGGCGCGAGTGTTTGCCGCGTCCGCCACACACGTACAAACCAAGCTCGCTTTGAATGGGTGAGAGTCCGCGCTTGAGCGCGCCAATTACACTCGTCGTGATTCCCGACGAATGCCAATCCATCCCCATCACCGCGCCAAATGACTGAAACCAAAAGGGGTGTGCCAAGCGACGAAGCAACTCGTCGCGGCCATAGTGGTGAACGATCGCTTCTACGATGACGCGCCCGAGGGACGCCATTCTCGTGACGAGCCACGGCGGTACAAATCCGCTGTGAAGCGGAAGGTCAGCACTGCCGGTTCGGTTCGCCATTGCGGGAGTATGGAGTACTGTGGTGCTGCTCGTGAAGGGTGGGATGTGGACCGCCTTTTCGATCCGCCATCGGCCGGTTACTTCATTGTCGCTGGCTTGGCGGCGCTGCGCTCCCTGTTCGATTCGCCACCGCCGGCCGCGGCGATGGGATTCATGGCCGCCCGCGTAGTAAGCCTCGCATGCGTATCAACGTGCGCCGCTTCAGTGCGCACGCGCGGCGACAACATGCGGCGCGCCCGATTCGCAACGGCACTATCACTTCAGTGCCGCGCGTGAGGCCGCGACGACCGCCTTCGTCAACCGCGCCAACATCGGCATTTGCAGCCGCGTATGCTGCCAAAAAAGTGGCACTGACAGCAGGCGGCCCGGCACGAGCTCCACGAGTGATCCATCCCGCAAATGTGGCGCCACCATCGCCTGCGGATTCATGCCCCACCCGATTCCCGCCACGCTTGCGTCCGTGAATGCCTGCGTCGAGGCCATCCAATGCGACGGGATATCAACGTTCCGCCGGCACACAGCGCGTACCCAACGCGTCTGCAAATGGTCTTTCCGGTTGAATCTCAAACTCGGCGCCGCGGCCAGCGCGGCCGCGGTTACGCCGTCAGCGAAGTGCTTTTGCACGAATGACGGGCTAGCCACCGCGCAATATTTCAATTTCCCGATCGGAATACTCTCGCATCCCTGCACCGGCTGCGGATCAGCCGTGACGGCAGCCAACACATCACCGGTGCGTAACCACTCTTGTGTGTGCTCCTGATCGTCGATAGCGACATCCAACAGCGCACGATCAGTCTCCAGGAACTTGGACATCGCCTGAATGAACCATGTCCCCAGGCTGTCAGCATTAACGGCAACACGTATGGTTACCCTTTCGTCCTGAGATTCGAGTGGCGCCAGGCGTGGTAGCGCTCCATGCAACTCATGCTCCAGCATTCCAACCTGCTCAACATGCCGGCAGATCAACCGACCCATCTCCGTTGCAGTGCAGGGTTGCCCGCGGACAATCAAAACACCTCCCACACGCTCCTCCAACTGCTTAACCCTCTGCGATATTGCAGAAGGTGTGACATTGAGCGCGCGGGCAGCGCCTTCGAAGCTGCCCTCTCTGATAACCACTGTCACTGCCGATAGCGAAGCGTAGTCCAGCATATTTAGCTGTCCTTAACCGAATACAGTAAGTTTAACTGGATTAAGGTGGGGTAGGACTGCAAGCTTTTGCCCATGCCAATCTCAGCCTTCACCACCGGGTTCGCCGTCAGCGCAACGTTGATCGTCGCCATCGGCGCTCAGAACGCCTTCGTGCTCCGACAGGGTCTGAGGCGTGAACACGTTCTGCTCATCGTCGCGTTCTGTGCGCTCGCCGATCTTCTGCTGATCAGCGCCGGCGTGGCCGGTGTCTCCTCCGTGCTGGGCCAAGCTCCCCACCTCACGCTCTTCTTAACTGCCGCCGGCACGGTCTTTCTCGCTTGGTACGGCTTTCGAGCTCTCGCCCGCGCACGAAGCGCCACCTCGATGGACGTCGCCGAGGGCACCCGCCGCCTCACCATTCGAAATGCCGTCGCCCAAGTAGCGGGCTTCACGTTCCTGAACCCGCACGTCTATCTCGACACGGTTCTTCTGATCGGCTCCATTGGCGCTCGCCAACCCACAGACGCTCGCTTCTGGTTCGTCGGAGGTGCCGCAGCGGCAAGCGGCGCGTGGTTCAGCACCCTGGGCTTTGGGGCGCGACTGCTTCGACCGGTATTTCGCACGCCGCGCGCATGGCAGGTGCTAGATACGATCATCGGCGTAACGATGCTGGTTCTGGCCGCAACCCTGCTCGTTGCGCTGTTCTGAGGCTAAGTTCATGAAATCGCTTGGCAAGGTCCTTCGAGCGGCGGCGGCCGGTGCTTTGCAAACATAGGGCTCGAAATAGCTTGAACCCCCATTCGCCAATCGGCTAGGATTCGCCCCCCTCTAGCCGGAGCGGTAGTTCAGCTGGTTAGAATACCGGCCTGTCACGCCGGGGGTCGCGGGTTCGAGTCCCGTCCGCTCCGCCAGTAAATTCAATCACTTGTGGCTTCCTTGGGCGTCCTGTCCAGGGCGTTTTCTATCGGCTTTCTAACGTCCCGCTGATTTTCAGTGCGGACAGACCGTCCGCCGTCGATGACGCGCAGGCTCGGCGGACCGCTCGGCGGCGTTGGCTTGGGCGGCTCGGGTGGCACCGATGGTTTGAGGCCGGCCCGTACCGCGACACTTTCGCTGACCCCCGCCGCGCCCGATTCGACGGTGTGCGCATAGATCGTATCGACGATCGTGCTGCGGGCGTGGCCGATGACGCGAGAGACGTTGAACGGCACTTCCCCGCTGGCGCGGGCCAGGCTGACGAACGTCCAGCGCAGCGAATAGAGGTCTCGATAGGGAACCTTCGCTCGCATCAACAGCGGTATCCAGACTCGCTTGCGGACGTTTGCTTTGTTGAGGGGGGTGCCCACCTCGCTCGGAAAAACGAGTCCCTCGCCGCCCGAGCATGCCCGGTGCGCGCGCAAGACATTCGCGAGCCAAGCCGAAATGGGCACGGTGCGTCGGCCTGCGGCGGTCTTGGGCGGATAGAAGCGGAAGCCTTTCGAGCACCACGTCCGCTCGATGCGAAAGTAGGGCTTCTCTACGTCGAGATATACGCACGACCAGTCAAGGGCATAAATCTCGCCGGGACGCGGTCCCGAGATACTGAGTGTGCCGGTCAATGCCAACTCAAACGGCGTTGTGCATTCAAAGATCGCCTGCAACTCAACTTCGGTAAAGACACCCCGGTTGGCGGTCCGTTCGCCCTGCACGCGTTGCAGCTTCGGGTAGCGCTGCATAATGTTAGCGGTGATGTACTCGCAGTCGAACGCATACGTGAAGATCGCCTTCGCGGCTTTTATCGATTTGTTGACTTGCGATACGGTGCATCCGTTCTTTCGCAGCGCGTTGAAATGGGCCTTCATGTCTGCGCGCTTGATGTTGCGAATGTTACGGGGCCCGAGCTTGGGCAGTTTTTCCTCCGCCTGAGGCAAGAGGCGCAGTCTGAGCTCCGTCTCATATTCCTCGAGTGTGCTGAAGCGGCGATTGTTGGCGCGTCGGTCATCCAGGAACAGATTGGCGACTTCCTCGAAGCTCTTGCGTTCGAGCGGACCTGTGTAGTCGCCGTCGCGCTTTGCGCTTTCAAATTTACGCTTGAGTGCCTTTGCGTCGTCTTTCGTGCCGCGAACGGTGTGCCAGTCGCGCTTCTTTGTCTCCTTGTTGTAGACAACGACGTGCCATCGGCTGCACGAGCCTTTCGGGTCTTTTTTCAGCGGCGCTCGCTTGATCATGGAGGATCTCCCATGACGTAGTGACAGTCGCTGAGACTAACATCATTACGGAGAGTTTGTGTTGATACTCCGCTGTTTTATTGCCGCTTCAACTGCTGACCGGCGATACCTTCGCCTGCGCCCGCATGGCAGAGATGGAATGTTGCCTTCGCGGGCCTGCTGCTCTATCCACGTGACGGGAACTTGCAGGACCTCAGCCAACTGTTTTGAATTGAGTAAACGCTCGTTCGAATCCTCGGAGGGTTCTGGAGGTAGATTGAATCTGGCACCTTCCTCCAGTGCGCGACGGTATGTTTCCTCCTCGAGGGACAACGTGCCTAGGCCGGGCAGTGGTATCAACACTCGTTGTCCCATAGATTCCTCGACATCGCTCCGTTCAGAGTTGACTCCAGAGCCTCACAGTAGCCAAGATTTTTGTGTCCTCCTAGTGTAGTTAGGCCAAAAATGCGGCCCGACAACGATGAGAAAGCAGATAAATTTGCGCCCCTTCGAGCAAGTGCCTCCCAGTTACCATTCCTATCGCGAACGGCAATCCGGACCGGCTATTGGATTCAGGGTCGGCTTAACATCGACGTCGCACCAAGCCCCCGGGCTTGACTGATGCAGTGCCTGATAGAGCATCTGCTTTGGGAGCAGAGGGTCGCAAGTTCAAATCCTGTCTCCGCGACCCATTCCACTGAAGGCCACAGAGATCCATTGCAGTCCACCAGGCAGCATCCTGCCCGCTAGCGTCCATCTGACCCAACAATGTCCTGCCGGGTTCTAATTGTCGTTGACGGACGCCCGCAAAGAGCGATGCTCCTCCTCTTTGCGGGCCGCTCATTCGGTCGTTGGGCGCTTACGAAAAGGGGTTTATGAGCGTAGTACTCGGTTTAAAGCTGGCGTTGGTTCCGTCGCTGATCGGCGGAGTCACTCTCGTTGGACGTCGCTGGGGGCCGTCTGTCGCAGGTTGGCTATCGGCGTTTCCTGTTGTATCAGCGCCCATTCTATTTTTTATAGCCCTTGAGCAAGGGTCGTCCTTTGCTGCAAATGCTGCTGCCGCAACCCTTTCTGCGGTGCTGGCCATCCTTGTTTTTGGCATCAGCTGCGCTTGGGCAGCTACGCGCTTTTCATGGGGCATCAGCCTGGTTGCAGGCTTCGCCACGTATCTTGTGGCGGTTATCTGCTTAAGTCTTTGGGCGCCAACGCTGTTTGTGGCCGCTGCGGCAGTATTCAGCGCCTTGCTTGTTGCACCGATGCTTTTCCCTGTCCTAGCAATTTCTGCCACGACCTCATCGGCGCGAGCCAATGACATCTATTTACGCATGGTGGCAGGAGCAGTCTTGGTGCTTCTCGTCACGCATTTTTCGTCGCGTCTAGGACCGCAGCTCAGCGGAGTGTTCGCCATGTTCCCCATCATGTCGTCGGTGCTGGTAGTTTTTTCGCATCGTCATTCTGGCGCTGGGTTCGCTGTTAGCCTGCTGCGCGGCATGGTGCTTGGCTACTACGCGTTTGGCATCTTCTGCTTGGTCTTGTCGTTGGCCTTGCCACCCTTGGGCATTGCCCTTGCGTTTGTCGCTTCGCTGGCGTGTGCTGTTCTTATTCAAGCCGCATCACGCATCTACCTGCGGCGCACCCAACAAGGCGCTCCAAGCCGGCAATCAACGGCACGTTGACCCGAGTTACCGCACACGAATTCGTAAGCGGACTGCAGGAACATGACAAATCGCTTCACCCCGACCAAGAAATCAATTGTCTATTCCGGGGACATGGCGACGTACATGGTCGCTCCCGTCTTGCAAGGCGTTTCCTTAGCGAGGGCACGCGCAGGATCAGATTGCGACCGTACATCCGGACTTTAACGAGGCCGTTATCGGCTTCTGTTCCTGAAGGAATTTGCCGGCCGGGAGCCAATCGGTTTAGCGAGCTCGAAGCTCCTGTTACCCACCGGGCTTACCGGTTGGTCGAGGCCATGAGCGCTTGAAATTCGCCTGGGACGGTCGAGACTCGATTCTGTCAGTCATTCTCCATCTTGCGATCTCTTCCTACCCCGACTCCAGGTGCCCCCCTGAGACATCGCTTTTGTCGAACACTTCCTCGACGCTGAGGCCGAAGGCATCGGCGATTCTGAACGCAAGCGGCAGCGAGGGATCGAACCGGCCGTTCTCGACGGCATTGATCGAATTGCGCGAGACGCGCACGCGGCCGGCCAGTTCGGCCTGGCTCCAGTCTTTCTCTGCGCGCAGCACGCGGATGCGGTTTTTCATGGCGGAGTCCGGATGAACGTCATGATTGTTCCGGCGCTCCCATGCGCCGCTCCCAAATCACGGCGGCGATGATGATGCAAACCATCTGTATGAGGGCGACCAAGGCGAGACCAAAGAAGAGCGCAACCTGCACGGAGGTGCGATTAGACCTGTCCGGCGACCCGGTACTCAGCATGCTTGCGAGGTCGATCAGCAAGTTCGTCACCGGCGGCAGCAGTAGCAGCAGTGACGTGGCATACAGTCCCCAAACCCAACCGCGGGAGTTGGCGAATTCCTGATGCGCGATCTGCACCTCGTCCAGACGCCGCTGCACCCTGCGCGCGAGGATACTGGTGTAGCCCATCACGAAGATCGACATGGCGGCGGTCAGAACCGTGACGAACGAAGCGTTCTGCGGTTTCAACCAGTGGAGCGCGGCAATGAATCCGCCGACGACGATGACGATCGGCGAAATCCACAGCGCGCGCCGGCCAAACTTTCCGGCAACCCTTTTTGTCATGAGAGTCTTCCTTTGCGTGAGGCATGCGGACCAACGATGCGTAAGAGAATATGCAAGGCATACTTCCCAAAACGCACAGTAAACTTGTCATATTTAGCCGAAATTGACAAGTATTCTTTGCAAAGAACATGAAGGAGGTGACGCGCGGAAGGATTGCAGGACCCGGCCGTGGGAGGGGCCGGTAAATTCGCCGAGAGCCGTCATCGCACTCGAACGGGCACCGAGACCGCAGGAACAGCGTGTAGGGCCTCACCCCGACCATGTAAAAACAAAGACTTACCCGATCCTGCCCTCGGGAGCTTGGTGCAAGTCTGGAAAGAAGAAGCCGCCGGTCAGGGGCGTCGGTTTCGCAGTGGACGCGAGGCCATCCGTTGGCTCGAGACCTGATCATCCTGCCGCGCTTCAAGCGCGACTACCGGACCGCTCGCAAACATCCCGACTTTGAGGGCGAAACGCTCGAATACGTCTTCGACGTGATGATCTCCGGCGGCTGCCGGAAGCATTTCGGGAACATCGTCTCAATAAACGCAGTGCTAATTGGGCTGGTT
>Ga0207641_10000469_pt1 | contig 45572 bp, 48 predicted proteins | sample KBSSwiS62_FD_184306 | JGI IMG/M metagenome (GOLD analysis project Ga0207641, IMG submission 184306) | Switchgrass rhizosphere microbial communities from Kellogg Biological Station, Michigan, USA - KBS Switchgrass S6-2 (SPAdes) (version 2) | ecosystem: Host-associated > Plants > Roots >... | reverse complement strand
TGTTGCTTCTTCACCGTGAACATGAGCAGTCACCCCGCATCACCCGATCTCACCACGCTCCTCCCATAGCCGCGGTGTGGCGGCAACGGATTTATGAGTTCACGACCTAGAGACTGGTTAGATGTTTGGTCCCGGGATTTGATGGAACGTGAAGCGCTGGTCTTTTTGTCCAGCATTTGCAGATTAACTCGTAGTGCGTGAGCCCCCGAGGGGTGTTCGTGACTGTCCGATCCGACGGATTTCGACTGGTCGGTGATCTAGCCTTTGTTGCCGACGAAGGTGCGCGGTGTGAAGCGGGCCGACGACCGTCGTGTGCTCAACGGCATCTTCTGGCGACTGCGGACCGGCGCTGCATGGGCTGACGTCCCGAACGGGCTGTATGGTGACGAAGTGCCGGGGGCGGGCATCATCGCGGGGATTGGCCGCGTCGCGGGGCGGCAGGTGCTGATCAGTTGCAACGACGCGACTGTGAAGGGCGGAACCTATTTCCCCATCTCGGTTAAGAAGCATCTGCGCGCGCAGGAGATCGCGCTCGAGAACCGGCTGCCTTCCATCTATCTGGTCGATAGCGGAGGTGCGAACCTGCCCAATCAGGCTGAGGTGTTTCCTGACAAGGAGCATTTCGGGCGTATCTTCTATAATCAGGCCAATCTCTCGGCGCGCGGCATTCCGCAGATCGCCTGCGTCATGGGCAGCTGCACGGCAGGTGGCGCCTATGTTCCCGCCATGTCCGACCAGACCGTCATCGTGCGCAACCAGGGCACGATCTTCCTTGCCGGGCCTCCGCTGGTGCAGGCCGCGACGGGCGAAGTCATCTCGGCGGAAGACCTGTGCGGCGGTGACCTTGACGGTTGCAGCGCTCCTACGTGCGCGATCAATATGCATCGAGGGACGAAGACCTGCTGAGTCTCGTCAATTACGGCCAGACAGCGGCGGGCAACGCTCCCTACGCCGACCTGACCGAAGCGTTTGGCACCGAACTGTATCAGGATCTGTATTCGGTGTTTCAGCGCAACGAGCATCGGGACAAGCAATATGCCGCCTATGCCCAAGCCGATTATGAAATCATTGATCGCCTCAAGCTCACGGCGGGGCTGCGCTATACCATCGCCAAATACAAGTTCGCTGGGTTTGGTGCTGGTCCGGTGCTGGCAACGGAAGGGCAAACCGACAATCTCTCCACCACGAGCAAGACGCTGACGCCGAAATTTGGCATCTCGTTCCAGGCCGACCGCAATAACCTGTTCTATGCTAGCGCCAGCAAGGGCGTGCGCGGGCCGGGCGTTTCCTCGCCAGTGGGCTCGAACTGCATCGGCGATGCGGCGGCTATCGGCATCGATCCCTTTGCGACGTTGAAGGTCGATCCGGACTCGATCTGGAGCTATGAGGTCGGCAGCAAGAACCGCTTTGCTGGCGGCAAGGTGGCTCTCGATGCCTCGGCCTATCGCATCGAGTGGAAGAATGTGCAGACGCTCTTCCAGTTGCCGACCTGCGCAATCCAGACTGCGCTCAACCTCGGCAATGCCCGCATCAACGGCTTCGACATCTCTCTGTCGGTCAAACCGCTGAAGGGCCTGACGTTGGGCGGGACCGTCGCCTATATCGACGCGCGCTACACCACCACGATCCTGGGATCGGATGGCCAGCCGCTCCGTCACTCGGGCGAGCCGTTCCCGTTGGTCGCGCCATGGTCGGTGCAGCTCAATGGCGAGTATGTGCACGATCTGGGCGATGCAGAACTCTACGGGCGCGCCGACTATAGTGCCAGCAGCCGTATTACGCGTCCGGTGGAGGTTTCCGCGATCGTCGATCCGGAGCTGCCTCGACCGCCGTCGACATCGCAGCTCGACCTGCGCGTCGGCGGGCGGTTCAAGCTGCCGGGCGCGGGCGATGTCGATGCCAGCCTGTTCGTCAACAATGTTAGCGACAGTCGCCCGTTACTGGCCTATTTCCACGAAGCGACCGGTTCGACCTTCTATCGTGCGGGTACTTTCCGGCCCCGTACGATCGGCCTCACTGTGACGCTGCATCGCTGAGCGCCGTCGACGGCGCGCTCATAGGTCCTGATTGCGGACTTGCCCGGTTCCCATCAACCCCGGTTCCGGCAGCGGAGCCGGGGTTCGCTTTCGGTTGTCACTGGCTATCCCAGTCGGATTTGAAGAGCGGTTTCGGCGCGCTCTGCGCGCTACTTCTCTGAGAATGTAGCCAAGCTCTGGCCGAAAGTTTCGGGCGCGACCAAGGACCGCTTCGAGGCTGCGTTCAAGCACCTCAACGCACTGCTGGGTTAGAACCCGCATAGCCACCGCTTACGACAGACTTATGGGCGGCTTCGCCGTATGCAATTGTCGGCGAACCGCCCAATGGAAGTCGTTGTATTTATTGAGGAAAAGTGGTGGACGCACTTGGGCTCGAACCAAGGACCCGCTGATTAAGAGTCGTTTTTAATACTTTCCGTCTGCATCCATCATCTTCCGTCTACATCCGTAAAAGTAAATATATATCACTGAACTTACTGAATAATATCAGAAGGCCTCTTCCATGCTCTTCCGTCCTGATGTACACTCCAACGTTGTCGGTCAAGGTCATTTTGACACCCATACGGCACCCATAGCAATTCCGATTTGCCTCCTTTCGAGTTCGATCCATGGCTACCTCACTGACAAAGAACGGTATTGAGTCTGCAGTCGTCAGAGTTCGCGCGCAGCCGAACGGACGGATCGAGCTTCGAGATGCCAAGGAGCCGGGCCTTGTGTTCCGCGCAGGCGAGCGCAGTTCGACATGGTCGCTCGCGGTGCGCCTGCAGGACGGTCAACGCAGCCGGATCAAGCTTGGGACTTGGCCTGGCATGGGGATCGCCGAAGCCCGTGCCGCAGCGCGCATTGCGCGGACGCAGATCGATCAGGGTAGCAATCCCAACGAACGGAAGCGGGTCGCGCGGCGAACTGCGGCTATCGCTGCTCTCAACCGCAAAATGCTCTCCGAAGTAATTGAGGACTATGACACGGCTGTGCTTTCGCACCATCGCCGTGGAGCGCAGACCAAGCGCGCGCTCGATGGAAAGCGGGGGCTTCTGCGTACGATGCTGAACCGCGAGCCGGGTTCTATCATGCAAGCCGAGATTGCTGATCTCGTGAAGAAGCATGCCAAAACGGCTCCTATCGCGGCGAACAGGAATCTGGCTTATGCCTCGGCCTTCTTCAATTGGTGCGTCGGTGAGGGCGTGCTGAGCGAAAACCCGGCTGAGAAGGTGCGCAAGCCGTCCAAGGAAAATGAACGCGAGCGGTTCCATACCATTGATGAGCTTACCGAGATATGGGCAGCCGCTGGTACGCTGGGCTATCCGTTCGACCAGCTTTTTCGGTTGCTGATCGTGTTGCCTAATCGACGCGAGGAGGTGACTGCGATGCCCATTGAGCATCTCGATCTTGCCAGCGACCAGACACCTGATGAGGCTGTGTGGCTGTTGCCCGGCGCTCGCACCAAGATGAACAATGCACTGCGCGTGCCGCTATCCGCCTTGGCGCGGTCTATCATCATCGAAGCGATCGAACATCCGGATCGTCCCAAGAATTCCAAATTCGTGTTCACCACGACGGGCGAGACGCCCGTGTCCGGCTTCACCAAGGGGCGACGCAGATTGGACAAGGCGATTCAAGATGCGCGCATCAATTTGATGAAGGATGAAAATGCGCCGGAAATGCCGCATTGGGTGGTTCACGATCTTCGGACCACGTTCAACACTCACGCCTGCGAGATTTTGGGGATTCCACCGCATGTCGCGGATCGTATTCTCAATCACGTCGCGACCGCCACACGATCCAAGATAATGCGTGTCTACAACAAGTCGGAGTTGTTCGAGCCGCGCAAGGAAGCGCTTCGTGCTTGGGCGTCACTCCTAGAGCAGCGTGTCATCCCCAGCTGCATCAGTGCGGATTTGTTACCGTCGGCAATTGTTGTTGGAGCAGCTTAGTTTCCCGTTCTTTGGTTCCCATTGCAGGATACGTCCAAAACAATTCTGCTGTTCGCATCCGACGAAGCCAGGAAAACACTATCACGCTTTCGTGCTTTAACAAGACAATCCTCGTTCTTGGGTGGTGGCGAAGCAGCTCTCTATGCCTACGATGCGCCTCTTCCATTGCAAAGAGAGCCCACAGGCGGCATTCGTAAGCGTGAATAGGATCGCGTAGAGCCGCTCAGAGCCGAAGGCGGCCCGAAGCCATCCTTGAAAGAACGCCGTTGCCCTTGCCCGCGAACAAGGTGTCGTTCGAACGAAGGATCTCACCAGTATTGGCGTTCCTCGGTACTACCTGTCCCCGATGTGCAAAGAAGGTTTACTCGCGCGGGTAGGCCATGGCCGCTACAGCGTGGCACCCCAACAGAGCTGTCTCCGGGTTGCAGATCGTAGCGGATGCAGAAAGCATCCTAAAGTCTACCGTGGTCTCGACCACCTCGCTCAGCCCTTTACTTTGCCATCGGCGCGCGCGCACCGTGCGGATCATCGCCGACAACAGGGACAGCCTCATCTGGTTTGGTATCGTAGCTGGTGCGGTTGGGCCGCATGTCCCAGCATTCCTGCGAAGGAGCCGGCAATGGGTCAGCCGAACGCAGCCCATGGCCGTCTTCGCCCATTGCCGCATTGCGACTTTCGAAAGCGAGGTGGCGTGGAATAATTCGGCAGCAAAAAAAGCGCGCGATCAGCGATCCTCCACCGGGATAGAGTTCCATTCCCCGGAGCTCGCATAAATTTGGGTGTCCGGCCAACGGAAATTTGCCTCTTCGCGCCGAGTAAGGTGCACTTGGGCAAACCGTCCGTCATGTAGTAAGAATAGCTCGCGTCGCCATCTTCGGCCGATAGCGGCTGCGAAGCCGTTATAACCATCGCAGGAACAGAATAGAACCCAAGTACCGCTATGCGCGGATCAGCTTCATCAGGTACTGGACGAAGGCCTCATCGTCGAGGTCCTCGTCGCCCGAGACCGCCAGGGCCTCGCGGATTTCTAGCTGGCTCTCCAGCCAGAACTGGATGAGCCCGCCGCCGGTGACCAGGGCTAGGCCCGGCGGCAGGTCCGGGCGGATGGCGCCCATGGCCTGGGCGCGTTGCATGAAGGCGACGCCGTGACGGGTCATCTGGCCCGAGCGGGCTTGCCGCTCCTCGGGCAGGCCGTCAAGACGACGCCATTGGTTGAAGCGGAAGGCCCTTGGACGCGCCTTCCAATAGGCGAGATAGGCGCGAAGCATCCCCAGCACCGCCTCATCCGCTGGCAAGGCCGGATCGACAGCCTCGCCGAGCACCTTGAGGAAGTCGGCGGTGATCTGCTCGCCGACCTGACGCCACAGCCCGGCCTTTCCGCCGAAATGGTGGTTGAGCAGCGGCTGGGAGATGCCCGCGGCCTCGGCGATGGCGCGGGTGCCCACGCCATGGAAGCCATGCTCGGCGAACAGGGTCAGCGCCGCAGCCATGATGGCGTTGCGGGCGTCGCTGGGCGGGAAAGCGTCGGGCAGCTCGTTCATCACGCCCTCTCTTCACCTACCTCGGCTTCCTGATCAATCGCTCAGCGTTGACTGATCGTCTGATCAGCCTTAGTTCGACGGCATGCAGGATGGCAAGCCGATGTCCCAATCTTCCCGGGCTTTCGTACTCATCCCCGGCGCCAGCCATGGCGGCTGGTGTTACGGCCGAGTGGCCGAGCGCCTTCGCGGCCAGGGCCATCGCGTGTTCACGCCGACCCTGGCGGGGGTCGGCGAGCGGTTCGCCGAGAACCGGAGCCGCCGCGTCGGTCTGACGGACCACGTCCGCGAGGTGATCGCGCTGTTCGAGCGGGAGAGCCTCGACGACGTCGTGCTCTGCGGCCACTCCTACGGCGGCATGGTGATCGCTGGCGTGGCGGACGCCATCCCTGATCGGATCGCCAACCTGGTCTTCCTCGACGCCGTCGTGCCGGAAAGCGGCAAGTGCATGTCCGACTACACCTTCCCGGGGCTGAAGCGCCTGCCGATCCTGGCGGCGGTCTGGTTACTGGGCCGGGGGCGCACCCTGGTCGCGCCGCCGGCCAAGTTCTTCAACGTCAACCTAGCCGACCGCGCCATGGTCGATGCGAAGATGACGCCGCACCCGTTCGGCTCGCTGCAGGAGAAGATCCGCATCGGCTCGAGCGCCGACCGCATTCCTGGCCACACCTACATCTTCGCCACCGACTGGGGTTTCGCCCCGATCGTCGCGCAGTACGAGCAGGCCAAGGCGCGGCCGGGCTGGGCGGTCTTCGAAGTCGCTTGCGGCCACGACATCATGATCGATGCGCCCGACCGGCTGGCGGAGATCCTCGCCGGCCTAGCGCCCCCTCCAACGCAACCCGCGAGCCCACGCCCATGACCCGAGCCATGGCGACATTCATCTTTCTCACCGCCCTCTACAGCCTCTACGCCGGGGCACGTGGCGTCTGGGCCGTGGCCCGGACCCCGGACATCGCGCCCGCACAGGCCATGAGCCGACAGCTCTTCGGGGCGATGGCGATGTTCATCGGCGTGCTGCTGATCCTCTGCGCTCGCGACCTGCCCGCGCGCGGGGCGATCGTCATGTGGGAGGGCGTGCTCAGGCTGGCCGCCGGTGGGGTGATGGTGTTCTGGACGCGCCGCGACATCACGGGGACGATGTCACCCTTGCGGCCGGCCTTCGACCTCATAGTTGGCGCGATCTACGTCGTGGGCCTGCCCATCGCGCTCGCCGTCTCGCCGTTTGATCTCCTGTTCGACCATCTCTGACCCTCACAAGCGGAGCGCCCAGTGTCCCTACTACCCGGCAAGGTCCGGATCACCGGCGGCGGCGACGGCATTGGCCATGGCGTGGCCGTCCGCTTCTTGAACGCTGGCTTCGCTGTGATCATCACCGGCCGCCGTCAGGCCAATCTCGACGCGGTCGCCGCGGAAACGCCAGGCCTGATCGCCTATCGCAGCGACGTCGGCTCGCCCGGCAACCGTGAGGCGCTTGCGGAGCGCTTGGCCGACCAGCACGCCGACCTAACCTGCGTGATCAACAACGCAGGCATTCAGCGGCGCGTGTCGCTAGCAGAGGACCAGGCACCGTGGACCGAACGGCAGCAGGAGATCGACATCCTGCTGGCGGGCCCCATCCATCTCAATAGCCCGCTGATCCCGCTGTTGTTGGCGCACGGGCGGCCTTCGGCGATCGTCAACGTCACCTCCGGCGGGGCTTATGTCACGCAGCCGTTCGCACCGACCTACAGCGCCTGCAAGGCGGCGCTGCACAACTACACCGTCAACCTTCGCTTTCGGCAGCCTGCTCGAAATGTCGCCGACATGCTCGAATATCGAACCGCGTGGTCCGCTCGCCGCTTCCCAGCCGCCGGGGCGATCGACGTCCTGAGCCGTACAATCAAGGATATGATCATCATGCGCCCGAATACGCAACGATAGCGGCGCGGCGCAATCGATCTCCGTCGCTTCGCGTCCGATCTCATGGCCGTCTTCGTCGAACGTCTCGACTTCAAAGTATTCCTTGCTGGACGGCCTGATAGACCGTCCGAACGGAGGGCTGAAAGCCGAGGCTACGGGCGATCGACCCATCGACATGGAGGTGCCACGGGTTCACCATCGCTTCGGATGACGGGGTCATGGTGTGGCCGACCAGCTTGACCAGTTCGTAGATCGTTGTGGGCGCTTCATCTGACACATTCACGATGTGACCATCGAACGTCCCTGCCATCGCCAGTTTCATTGCCGTCGCGATATCGCGGTGGTGGATCGTGCTGATCCGGTTCGCCGGGTGAAACCCGAAGGCGTCGAGGTGCTTGGGCAACATCTCCAGGTGACCATCGCCGTCACCATAGACGAAGGGGAACCGAACGACGGCCCAGTTCAGGCCACTTTCGCGCAGCACTTTCTCGGCAGCGATCTTGCTGGCAGGATAGGCCTCTGCCGGATCGACCGCGTCCGTCTCGCGACCCGGCTGCGGGCTATTCTTGTTGTAGACGTTGGACGTGCTCGCCATCACGAAGCGCGCATCGGGCGCATTGGTCTTCACGGCGGCGATAAGGCTGCGCGTGCCCTCCAGGTTGCTCTTCCAGATCAGTTCGGTGTCCTGCGTGCGGAACACCGCTGCGAGATGCACGATTGCGGAAACGCCCGTGACCGCGTCCGTCAGTGATGCAGGATCGAAGAGATCGCCTTCCACGGCCTGCACGCCGGCAGGCGCAGTTTTGCCCGGTCGAACCAGGATGCGGCAGTCCTCTCCGGCCTCGACGAGACGCGGCACCAGGCGTTCGCCCACCAGTCCGGTTGCACCTGTCACCAGGATCGTCATGCTTTCTTTCCTTTCAAACGTTGAGTGAGGCGTTCGGTCGCTGCTCTCAGCACCCGCGCTGTCGTTTCGAGGTCGGCGGCGGAGAGGCCGCTGAATGCCTCGTCATGGATGAAGGTCAGGTCGGGCAGTTCACCCCACAGCCTTGTCCCTGCAGCAGTCAGACGGAGCAGGTTCTGGCGCTGATCGAGTTCGCTCGGGACCTGTTCCACCAGTCCTTTTCGTACCAGCGCCGAAACGATGATGCTGACCGTCGCACGCTCGATCTGGAGCAGCGGGGGAAGCTCGCGCTGCATCGTTGAACCGACCTGTGCGAGTTGGTGCAGAATATACCATTGGGTCGACCCAAGGCCGTGCGGACGCAGAGTTTCTTCCATCAGCGCACGTCCGGCGAAGAAGCATCGCTTGGCCCACGCACCGACTTCGGCATCCTCGCGAATCATCTTTTTGTTAGCCATCTAACATAGATGTTTGCTATCAAACATGCTGTCAAGTCGAGACGGGCTGAATGGATGGGCCAGACCCGTCGCTACACGACGCCCGCCACCGAGGTGCAAACGTCACGGCGATCTCGTCAAACGGTTGGAACGATGCCGGCGCCGATGATGAACTCGGCGCTCTGGATTGCGGCAGCGCAACTCAAAGCCTGGTAGACAACGAGGCCGGCGACCTCCCGGGGCGGCCGGACGTCCAATCTGGATGCCGCCCAGGGCGTCGGGGAGGATTTGCCAGAAAAAGATAAAGACAGCCCTTGCTGCCGCCATCCATGTCTTGGCCTCACCTGGCACGGGTAGACCCGGCTGCTATTATCGACGGCCCGTCGCGATGTGGTCCCAGCCGGTTAATGCCAATTCGGCGACAGCTTTGAGCTCGGCGCGATCGGCTCCGTCGCGGGCGCGGATCGCCATGCCGCTTTGTACGGTCTGCACCAATCGCGCGAGCGTGGTCGTGTCCGCTGCAGCCGAAAGGTCCCCGTCGCCTTTTGCCTTGTCGAAACGCGCCTTGAGGATATCAAAACCTCCCGCGCGAGTGGCTCGCATGAGTTCGCCGAGTTCGGCATGCCCTTCGCTGCCCACCGTGGCGAGCGTCGCCATGCAGCCATGCGGTAGATCGCAGTCACCGCCAGTCATGGCGACGGCTGAGTCCTGGAGAAACGCCAGCGCGGCCTCTTTCGCGGTCGCCGCCTTTCGGAAGCGGGTCCAGACCAGCCCCTCATAGGTCGTGTAGTAATATTTGAGGGCTTCGGCGTAGAGCGCATCCTTCGAGCCGAAGGCAGCGTAAAGGCTCTTGGTCCCGATGCCCATCGCCTCCGTAAGATCGGCGATCCCTGACGCCTCGTACCCCCGGATCCAAAATAGCCGCATCGCAGCGGCTAAAGCTTTCTCGCGATCGAATTCCCTCGGTCGACCGCGCGCAGGGCGAGTCGGCGCAGGACAGGCCGACGGTGCTAGGACATCATTGTGCATCGACCGCTGCATAAACCAGTTGACCGTGCACGGCAATGAACTTACCGACTTATACATCGATCACTGCATAAAGGACTGATCATGGAATTGTTAGGGAAGTGCGCTTTGGTGAACGGTGGGTCACGGGGAATTGGGGCTGCGATCGCGATTGCGCTCGCCGAGCATGGAGCCGACGTTGCCTTCACATTCAACCGTTCTGCCGAACGAGCGACGACGGTGGTCCAGTCGATTGAGGCACAAGGTCGACGAGGGATCGCAATTCAGGCCGATAGCGCCGACCCGGAAGCCATTCGCCGTGCCGTCGCAGAGACGGTCGATACGCTCGGGGGGCTCGATATCCTCGTCAACAGCGCGGGCATCGGAACGGCCGGAATGACGGCGGACCTGTCACTCGCCGATTTGCAGGCCATGCTCGACGTCAATGTTCGCGCGCCAGTTCTGTTCGCCCAGGCAGCGATCCCCCACCTGACGTCCGGAGGGCGCATCATCTCCATCGGCTCCTCACTGGCCGAGCGTGTTCCATTCCCCGGGGTAACGGCCTACGCCATGTCCAAATCGGCGCTTCTGTCGTTCACGCGCGGCCTCTCGCGCGAACTCGGCCCTCAAGGCATTACCGTGAATCTCGTCCTGCCGGGATCGACCGACACGGACATGAACCCGGCCAATGGCGAAAATGCCGACTATCAACGCAGTCTCACGTCGCTTGGTCGATTTGGCGAACCCCGTGAGATCGCCAGCGCCGTCGCGTTTCTCGCTGGTCCCGCTGCAAATCTCATCACCGGCGCGATCCTCAACGTGGACGCCGGCTTCAACGCCTGAGCATGTGAGGCGTCCGTTTCACCGGGTTGCGCCCCCGGGCGCCGTGGAGATCGCCGGCCGGGTGTCCGGCGATCTCTCTTCGGATCGATGGGAGAGGAGATTCCGGGTCTCGGGTTCTAGGCCGGGGTGGTAGGCACGACGCTCAGCGGAGACTTCGGCGCAACCTCGCGCACGCGCTGCATCCAGGCTGGATATTCCTTGGCGATTTCGCTGACTTCGTTGAGACTCGCGATCTCGCCCGCGCTCAACTGGACCTCGGTCGCACCGACATTCTCGTCGAGTTGCGCGATGCGCTTGGCTCCAACGATCACGCTGGTGACATGGGACTGATGCAGCAGCCAGGCGAGCGCGATCTGCGCGACGCTGACGCCCTTGTCCGCTGCGATCGTCTCCATCGCGTCGATCACCTGATAGGCGCGATCCATGGCCACGGGCGGGAAGTCGAAGGTCTTGCGCCGGCTACCCTCTTCGGGCCGCTTGTCGCGGCCAAATTTTCCGCTGAGCAGTCCGCCGGCGAGCGGGCTCCACACCAGCAGCCCGAGCTTTTCGGCCGTGATGAGCGGCACGATTTCACGTTCGAGGTCGCGGCCGGCAAGCGTGTAGTAGCTCTGCGTCGTCACGATCTTGGCGAGGTTCAGGCGTTCGCTATGCCCCAGCGCGCGAGCGATCTGCCAGGCGGACCAGTTTGACGCCGGTATAGCGAACCAGCCCCTGCCGCACGAGCGTATCGAGAGCCGCGAGGCTTTCCTCAATCGGGGTCACTGTGTCGATATTGTGGAGCTGGTAGAGGTCGATGTGATCGATCTGAAGGCGCTTCAGGCTCGCCTTGACGCTGTCGAGGATGTGCCCGCGCGAATTGCCTTGGTCGTTCGGACCCGTACCGACCGGACCGCAGACCTTCGTCGCAATGACCACATCCTCACGCCGAACGCCCAGGTTCTTCAGCGACTGGCCGACAATCTGCTCGGACGCCCCGTTCGAATAGATGTCGGCGGTATCGATAAAATTGATGCCTTGATCAAGCGCGCGAGCGATCAGGGCCTGCGCATCGTCCTGCTGAACATTGCCCATGTTCGCCCAGACGCCCTGGCCTCCGAACGTCATGGTTCCAAGGCAGAGTTCGGAGACGAACAGACCGGTGTTGCCAAGTGTTCTATACTTCATCTTATGTTTCCGTGGGATGAGAGGGGAGTGTATATGTCAGTGGGGACGCTAGCGGCGTCTGGCTCTCAGCCGATGCATCCGGGTGTCCGGTCCAGCCGCGCGTCACCGTTGGCCCAGCGAAGCTGGGATGCGCCCACTTGCGATCAGCAAGGCGACGCATGTCAGGATGCTCGCAATCGGCACGATCAACAGTCCTAAAGCGAGGCCATTGGCTACATGGGCTGTTGTTGCCGCGTCGCTGACGATGCCGACGATGACGGGCCCAAGCGCGGGCCCAAGAAGGCCCGATCCGATCATCACGAGGCTGGAGGCCTGCGCCTGCTTGCCTTCGCCAGCCACGAGATGGGCTGCGCCGAACGCCCATGGCTGCATGAACGAGAAGGATAGCATCCCCGGCACCAGCAGGGCGATCGACAACCATCCGATCGGCGCGAGCAAGGCAGCGGTCGTGGTCGCACTCGCGATCAGGAAGAGGATCGCTGGCGGTCGGAGCATTCCACCCGTGCCTAAGCTCACCGCGCGGTCGAACCAGCGGCCGCCGAGCGGCGTACCGATGATGCCCATCAGGCCCTGCAAGAGACCGAAAGCCATCCCTACCTCGCTTGCGCTGAAGCCGTATGTGCGGATGAGGAAGGGAGCGGCGAAAGCGTAGAAGGGTGCTCCGGCGAAGCCGAGAAAGATCGAGGCAATGACCAGCCAGCGAAATGCCGGGGACGCCAGAAGCCGGCGACTGGATTCCACGAACGGCTCGCTGTTTGCGGCCGTGCGCCTCAGCGTAGGCGTCGGTCCTGGGACGATTAAGCTCAACAGCGCGATCAACACCCCGGCCGCGCCGGCGCCGACCATGGCGGTCCGCCATCCCAGGGTGTCGCCGATGGCGCCTCCGGCGGCGAAGCCGACCATGGTGCCGAGCGGAACGCCCATGGCGAAGAGTCCAATCGCCAGGCCGCGACGCTCAGGCCGGATCTTGCGAGCGATCAGCGCATGGCCTGCAGGCACCGCGCCCGCTTCGCCGATCGCGACGCCGAAACGCGTGAACGCCAGCAGCATAAAGCTTGCGACGAAGCCCCCGAGGGTCGTCATCACGCTCCAGAGCAGAATGCACGAAACCAGGACGAGGCGCGGAGACCCGCGATCCGAGGCTCGGGCGAGAGGCAATGAGAGCAGCGAATAACAGACGGCGAAGGCGAGGCCGGTGAGCAGGCCAATTTGCGTATCGCTAAGACCCAAGTCAGACTTGATTGACTCGGACAGGATGAATGGAAGTATTCGGTCAATTTGAGAAAAGACATTGATGAGAAGCAGCGTCACGAAGATCGCGAACATTCGCCAGCCGCGCACGTGCTCGTTCTTGCGATATGATAATGCTGGCGGTGAGCGGCCGTTTAAATCTATTGACTGCGCGATGGTTTCTGTCATGTTAGGCGCACTCCTCGCTTGGTTTGCATCCTCAAGCTAGATGGAGTGTTCGATGAACAGAATGCCGGAAGCCTCAAAAAACTTGCCCAATTCTGCAGGCGACGATACGCTGCCAGTCGAGGGTCGGGTGCTGCACTGGCCGCGCAATGCTCCGGAGGTACGTGTGCCGCCAGCGCTATTCAGGGCAGTCACCGCCTATATCGAAGCCCAGGGCGGCGGGCAGGGTGGATTCCCGACGCCGATCGGCAGCTTCAATATCGTCTGTTCCTTCAAGCAAAGAATGCGGATGCGGCAGGTCTACAAACCGTCGCTTTGCGTCGTGCTTCAGGGCGCAAAAGAAATCATCCTCGGAGAGGACACGCTTCGGTATGGCGCGGGGCAGTGTCTGGCTGTCGGCATGACGTTGCCGGCGACGGGGCATATCGTAGAGGCAAGTCCGGATGCGCCCTATACCGGGCTTACGCTTGAGCTGGACGTGGCGATGATCCGCGACGTGCTCGAGCAGCTCGAAGCGCCGCCGGCGCCCCCTGCGAGTTGCGGGCCATGCCTGTTCGTGCGGCAGGTCGATGATCCTCTGGCCGAATGTCTCCTCCGCCTTTTGCGGATGTGCGACACACCAGCGGCGATCCCGATCCTCTTTCCGTCCGTCATGCGCGAAATTTGCTACTGGCTCTTGAGCGGTCCGAACGGTGGCGAGCTCCGCAAGTTGGTCGAACCCGAATCGAACGCGGCGCGAATCGCCAAAGCCCTCCACCTCCTGCACGAAAACGTTGCGCGAACGCTGCGTTTGGAGCAGCTGGCCGAGGCCGCGCGCATGAGCCTCTCGTCATTTCATCAGCACTTCAAGGCGATGACGTCGATGACGCCGCTGCAGTTTCAGAAGCAGTTGCGCCTCCTCGAGGCGCGGCGCCTCATGGTGACGGAAAATAAGAATGTCGCGCAGGCCGCCTATCAGGTCGGCTATGAAAGCGCGTCCCAGTTCAGCCGCGAATATTCCCGGATGTTTGCGGTCGCTCCGAAGCGCGACGCCCTGAATCAACAGCGCCTCTACAGCGAATATATTGGTCGCAGGGTGCAGGTTGCCCAATAGGCACTGTCGATCCCCGGCCGTGCCTCTCGCCGGAAAGCGGCACAATCGCGAGCTTACGACGCCTTCAGAACTGATTGTTCGTTGTCGCGGAGGCTGCCCATCTTGAAGCAGGAGCCTCGCGTTACGGGGCGCCGGACCACCCCAACCGTCCATCGTTATCCGGCCAAGCTGACGGTGGCCGCTCAAGACTGGTGAGAGCGGATGCTCCGATCCTCGGCTGCCATTTTCTCCGCCATGCCTGCCGCGAGGTGCTGGACCATGAGCGACGCGGCCGCCGACAGAGTGCGGCCGGCCGCCGTAAAGGTGGAATAATTCGCCATCATAAGACCACGGCCGACAAGCGGGATATAGTTCAGTAAGCCCGCCTCGCGCTCTAACGCGACCTCGAGCGGAGACATCACCGCCACGCCCAACCCTTTCCTGACCAGAGCCTTGACCGCCTGGAGGCTGTTTACGGTTGCAAATGCCTGCGGCTTGACGCCTGCCGTGGTCCACCAGGCTTGTTCGATGAGCCGCCTGAGACTGAGGTTTTCATCGGGCATGATGAACTGTTCATCGAGGCACTCGACGATCTCGATCTCGGCCAGGTCGGCAAAACGATGCTCAGGGTCCACGATCAACCCAAAGGCATAGAGCATGGCCTGCTCGACGCGCATGTCCGCATGGTCGCCTGGATAGGCGATTCCGACCTCGGCCTCACCCGAGCGCACCAGCTCGGACACCCTAAGCGAAGAGGCGACCTGTACCGTGTGGGTGATGGCTGGATAGCTTTTGTGAAACGCGGCCAACTGCTCAGCCAGAAATTCAACAGCGCCCTCAACGACTGCGACGGAGACTTCGCCCCTGCGCAGGCCTCTCAGCTCATCCATGCGACTACGAAACAGCGCCGCCTCGCGCTGCAGTCGCATGACGGAAGCCAGCGCGAACTCTCCTGCCGAAGTGAGCTTCAGACCCTTTGCAGTGCGCTCGAAAAGCGGCGCTCCAAGGCGAGCCTCCATATTGAGCAGCTGACGGTCGATCGCGGATGGTGAGATATTGAGATAGTCGGACGCCTGCCGGATCGATCCCCGCTTGGCGACCTCAGCAAAGTAGAGGCTGAAACGAGATAGCATAGACCGTTCCTATCATTTCTCATCAGGCGAGCGCTTGGCGCGCAGGGATATCTGGACTTGATAGTCGGCCAGTGACCACTTTTTTGCAATTCGAAGGCGATCTAATTGCACTTGCGATTACACCCGGCGCTTCGTAGCAAACCTAACGTAGTTCAACATATCTCTCTCAATAAACCGGATAATTTTGCGTCGACGCACAAAGTGCGCTCGATAAAAATTGACCGTGCGACAAATAAAGAGAGGAGGATTGAGGCATAAGGGGGTCTATGCGTAACATAGTGGGTGTTAGTCTTATTGGCCTTTTGGCTTTCTGTGCGACGGAAGTTCATGCGCAGGAAACCACTGCTTCCGTTCGCGGCACTGTAACAGCTAATGGCGAGGCGGTTCCCGGGGCAACAGTCACAGTAACCCATGTACCCTCGGGCACGATTTCCACCACCGCCACCGATCGCGATGGCGCCTTCTCGTCATCCGGGCTTCGTCCTGGCGGCCCGTTCACGATCACGGTCGTTGCGAGCGGCTTCGGCGATTATGTGGTGACGGACCTGTCGTTGACCGCCGGTCAACCGCTCCGAATCCCGATCGCGCTCGAAAGCGGCGCTTCAGACATCGTGGTGACCGCGTCGCGCTCACGCGCCGTGGAAACCTCCGCTGGGCCGATCACCACAATCAGCCGCGACGAGATCGCAGGCGTGGCAACGGTGAACCGGGACATTCGCGATATTGTCCGGCGCGACGCGTTCGCGACGATCGATCCCGGCCAGGGCCGCGGCGTGATGATCGCTGGCCAGAATGCCCGTCTCAACAAATTCTCGGTCGACGGGCTCGCCTTCTCCGACGACTTCGGCCTCAACTCCGGTGGTCTGCCCACCGCGCGCGGCCCCGTGCCCATCGACGCGATCGAACAGATGTCCGTCAAGGTTGCGCCCTACGACATCACCGAGGGCAATTTTCAGGGTGGTTCGATCAATGTGATCCTGCGTTCGGGCACCAATCGCATCACGGGTTCGGCTTTCTATACCTATAATAGCGATGCCCTCACCGGCGACCGGACCAACGCAGGGATCGCGAGCCCGACCGGCCGGATCAACCTCGATTTTAAAAGTCGAAATTATGGCGGTTTTCTCTCTGGCCCGATCATCAAGGATAAGCTGTTCATCGCAGCATCCTATGAAAAGCTGAGAGAGAGGACGCCGATCCAGATCGGCACGGCCGGCTTCCCGAGCGTCGTGCCCGGCCTCACCGACGCACAGATCGACAATGTCAGCTCGATCGCCAGGACGGTGTATAACTATGACACGCTCGGCGTGCAGTCCTCGACCCTGGAAGAGGATGAGAAATACACCGTCAAACTGGATTGGAACATCGCCGAGGGCCAGCGACTGTCGGCAACCTATATCCACAATGGATCTAGCAACGGATCGACCGCAGGGGTTTCCTCGACGGTGGGCGCTTCGCCCGCACTTGGACTGCAGTCGAACAATTATCTGCGGCCCGAAAAGATCGATTCTTATGTGGTCCAGCTTAGTTCCGACTGGAGCGACAGGATCCACACCGAACTTCGTGGCAACTACCGCAGATATGCGGTCGATCCGAGGCCGCTTGGTGCGGCCGGTTTCTCCCAGATGCAGGTGTGCCTGGATCCCACGTCCGCCTTGCAAATCAACGGGGCGGCCAATGCCGATGCAACTCTGTGTTCGCAAGGCAGCACTGCGGCACCGGGCGCCGCTCGGCTTTATCTTGGCACGCCGGCCGCGTTTCAATTCAACTTCGTGCACACCAGGCAAATCGGTGGCGAGGCTCTGCTGCGCGCCGATCTCGGGACGGTAACGCTCAAGGGAGCCGCAGCGTTCAACAAGCTCGAAGTCGAAAATGCCTTCACGCAAAACGCCCTCGGCAGTTATTATTTCGACTCCCTCGCCGACTTCCAGGCCCGCCGGGCAAGCAGCGTAACCTACGCGGGTTCGGTGACCGGAAATCTTAACGACACGCTGGCGAGCTTTCAATACTGGCAGACCACATTCGGCGGTCAGCTTGCCTGGGACCCGACACCTGATTTCAACCTCACGGTCGGTTCGCGGATAGACCTCTATGGCGGCATCGATGCTCCGCCGCTCAACAACTTCTTCACGACGCGTTACGGCTTCTCGAACCGGTCTTCGATCAACGGCAAAAGCGTGTGGCAACCGCGCATTTCCGCATCATGGTCCGGCGTCGACCGCCTGACCTTGAAGGCCGGCTTTGGACTATTTGGTGGCGGCTCCCCAAACGTCTTTATCGGCAACAGCTTCTCGGTCTCGGGCGTCTACGCAAATTCCGTCACGATCGCGCGCGCCGTCAATGGGGTTGGGTGTCAGGGTGGCATTTCGGCCGCGCTCTGCTCGGCGGCACTGGACAATGTGAACGGCACGACGCCGAGCGCCGCGCTCATCGACTATATCCGCACCAACACCGGGGCCCTGTCGACCGCCAACGTGAATGCGATGGCTCTGGGCTATCGCATGCAGTCCACCTGGAAGGCGTCATTCTCCGCCGACTATAAGGCCGATTTCGACAACTTCCTCGGTCATGGCTGGGATTTCGGCGCTGACGTCTATTATGGCTTCGTCAAGGATGCACCAATCTATCGGGATCTGCGCCTGACGCAGGTTGGAACCGCACCCGACGGTCGTCCCCGCTACGCGACGATGACACCGACCAGCGCCAATACCGACTTTCTCCTGACCAACACGCACCGGGGGCATTCGCTGATCGCGACCGCAAGGATCGACAAAGCCTTCGACTTCGGCCTCAGCCTTGGGGCGAGCTACACCTTCCAGGACGTCACGGACGTCAATCCGATGAACGGCTCGACGGCCAGTTCCAACTACGGCCAGTCGGTTGTTCTCGATCCCAATGTGTCCGCCTACGGCACCTCGATTTATCAGATCCGCAACAGCGTGAAGTTCCATATCGACTTCGATCGCACCTTCTTCGGTGACAACCACACCCGCTTCAGCCTGTTCGGCGAGCGCCGTTCGGGCATCCCTTACAGCCTGACGATGACCGACGCCGGCCAGACGCTGGGCCATGGCAATGTGTTTGGCGCCGCAGGTCTCTCGAGCCGTTATCTCTTCTACGTGCCCACGCTGAACGATCCCTTGGTCGCCAATACAACCGCGGCGGATGCGGCGACGCTCGCGGCCCTCAACAGCTTCATCGATCAGAACGGGCTTGGGCGCTATCGTGGCCAGGTCATCGGGAAGAACACCCAGCGTTCGCCGCAGTGGACGAAAATCGACCTGCACATCGAGCAGGAACTGCCGGTTCCAGTCGTCGATAGCGGCAAGATCACGCTTTTCGCCGACATCGAGAATGTGCTGAACCTTATCAATCACAACTGGGGAGCGCTTCGGCAGGTGCCGTTCCCCTATCTCGCCTCGGTCGTCAACGTCAGCTGCGCCAATCTGTCGGGCAGCAATTGCACGCAATATCGCTACTCGAACTTCAGCAATCCGGCTGTCGACAATGTCGGCCGTATCTCGCTCTACGCTGTCCGGTTGGGTGTCCGTGTAGGCTTTTGATGCCTGTTGCTGACAAGCCTCCGAGATGGTCTCCCTTGTCCAAGAAAGTCTGTCCTGTGTTCAAAGCTCGTCTTCCCTTGGCTTTATCAGCCATTTTGGCCGCTGCCATGGGCACGGCCCATGCTGCAGCGGCTCAACCTCCCGCACCGATGTCCGCGCTTGTGAACCAGCGCTGGCCGGTAAAGATGGTGATCGTCACCACTTATGAAAATGGGGAGGATACCGGCGATCGCGCCGGTGAACTGCAGCTTTGGGCGGAACGGGAGAAGCTCACGAAGCGGATCGAATTTCCTGGTGGCCCGCACCATCTGCTGACCAATGACGACCATTCGGTGGTCGCGATCGTCACCGGCATCGGCTTGGTCAACGCCGGTGCGTCGCTCATGGCGTTGGCGCTCGACCCGCGCTTCGATGTTTCCAAGGCCTATTGGCTTGTTGCCGGCATCGCCGGTGTTGATCCGGAAGTGGGTGCGATAGGCGATGCCGCGTGGGCCAACTATGTTGTCAACGACTTCGCCATTTCCTTCGACCGCAAAGACGCTCCTGCCGATTGGCCCTATGGCATTTTGCCTTTCCGTTCGACTCGGCCGAACCAGCTTCCTGACGTCAAGATGAGCTTTGGCCCGTTCGACCGTTATGCGCAGCTGTTTCCGCTGAATCAGCGCCTGACGAAATGGGCGTATGAGCTGACCAAGGATACGCCCCTCTACTACACGCCCGAGGTCGCTGAGTTCGAGAAGCCGTGGACCGGCTTCCCGGAAGCGCAGCGACCGCCCAAGGTCATGATCGGGGACAGCTTCGCATCCAATTATTTTTGGCACGGCCAAACCCTCACCCGCTGGGCGCGGGACTGGGTCCGTCTTCACAGTGATGGCAAGGCCAGGTTCGTCATGAGCAATACGGAGGATTCGGTGATCGCTGCGGCTGTCGCGCGTATGGGCAGAATGGGCATCATCAATGGCGATCGGCTGATGGTGCTGCGAACGGCGTCCAACTACACGATGGCTCATCCCGGCCAGTCGGATTATGATTCCTGGCGCCAGGAATTCCCGTTCGACGGTGCCCCCGCCTTCGAGGCTGCCTATCGTGTCGGCAGCAGGGTGGTTCACGAAATCACCGACCATTGGGATCGATATGAAGATCAGACGCCGGGTGCGGACTAGCATGCGCCGTGGTGCGGTCACGTCTCGTCTGGCCCTGGCTGTCCTCGCAGCGATGCTCTTCGCCATGCCGGGGCCGTCAGGGGCAAGAGTAAAAGCCGTCGGTTCCGATGAGATACGGACGGCGTCGCTGTTGGAACGCATCCGCACCGACCCGCCACGGCTCAGGATGTTCCTGCAGCGCATGCCCAAAGGCGGCGATCTGCATAACCATCTGAGCGGGTCAATCTATGCGGAAGATTTCCTCGCATGGGGCGCCGAGAAGGGTTTCTGCATTGACGCCGCCAGCGATGCGATCACGTCGCCGCCTTGCGACGGCAAGGCCCGTATTCCGATCGAAGACATCATCGCTGGCGATCCGTTTCGCTTCGGCCAGATTGTCACCGCGCTTTCGACTCGGGGGATGGCGGCGGGCTTTGGCGATCCCAAGGTTCCGGGGTTCGAGCGCTTCTTTCGATCTTTCGATGCCCTTGGCCCGGTCCCTTCGGCAACGATCGCGCAGGCTCTGGCGCAAAACCGGAGGGATGCCGCAAGCGAGGGCGTATCCTATCGCGAGCTGATCACATTACCCCGCGCCGTTATCGATCTCTATCCGCCGGCAATGGCCGTGCCGGGCGACGGCACCGATTTCGACGCGCTCTCGAATGCGCTCAGCCCCCATCTTCCCGCTGCCTTGGCGGCTGCGCGCCGCAGCTTCGACCAGATCGAGGCCGAGGCGGCGGCGCTCAACGGCTGTGCCACGAACAGCCCCAAACCAGCTTGTGCGGTCACCATCCGTTATCAGGCCGTCGCGGTCCGCAACATGCCACCGGCGAAAGTCTTTGCGGCCCTGTCATTTGCGTTCGCTATCGCCGAGGCAGATCAGCGCTTCGTAGGCGTGAATATTGCGGCGCCCGAACATGACCCCATAGCGATCCGCGACTATGCGCTTCACATGCGAATGCTCGCCTATCTGCATGCGCGTCACCCCAACGTTCCGCTCTCCCTCCATGCCGGCGAACTCACGCTCGGCCTGGTGCCGCCCCAGGCCCTGCGCTTTCACATTGAACAGGCCGTCAGCATCGCCGGCGCCAGCCGGATCGGCCATGGTGTCGACCTGCCCTATGAAGAGGGAGCCGCCGATCTCCTTCGACGGATGGCGCGGAACCGCGTGGCGGTCGAGGTCAATCTGACAAGCAACGCCGTCATCCTTGGTGTGAAGGGCAAGGATCATCCGCTTCGCCTTTATCTGGAGTCGCAGGTGCCGGTGGTCCTTTCCACCGACGATCAGGGAATCGGACGCAGCGACATGACGAACGAATATCTGCGGGCGGTCCAAGAACAGAGCCTGACCTACCGCCAATTGAAGGGGATCGTCCGGAACTCACTCGAATATGCCTTCGTGTCGGGGCGCAGCTTGTGGGTGTCCGGCCCTGGCAGCGCGACAGTCGCGGCCTGCGCCGCTTCGCTTCAAACGGCAGACGCTCTTTGCGCTTCTTTCCTCGCTAAAAACGAAAAGGCTCGCCTACAATGGTCGCTGGAGAAGAAATTCGGGGATTTCGAGCGTGAGAACTGATGGAGCCGCTCGTGCCCAGCGGCGCGGCAGGTGGGCAGGGCGACTCATGCTCTTAATCCTGGCCACACTCGGCTCAAATGCCGCTATCGCAAGCGATCCGGAGGAGCATTATGCATCAGCGACCGATCTGAATGCGAGTGTGGCCAATCCCATGGACGGGATCGCGGTATCTGTCGTTCCGAGCAGACCGGGCGTGGTCGTCCTTGTCGCCCGGCGCGATCGTAGCGGGGAGGCAGAGATCCATATGACGAACGACGACGAGATCGTGGCACGGGAAGGTTGTGCGGATCTGCTCGTCGGAGGCAAAGCCGAAGGCCTGCGGGCCTTGAGCGAGAACGAGTATCGCGGCTCGAGCTTGGAAGGCGCACATAGCTATCGCTTTTGCGCGGGCGACGTGATGTTTATTCCGGCGGGAAAGCCGCATCAGGTTCGGTTGCGCGATGGTGCGAGCTTCTCTTACCTCACTATCAAGATGAAGGTTCAGGAGTGAGCCGCCGTCCCCTCGGGATGTATAGGAATCTCCCAAGGGAGTACCGCGGTGCGACCGAAGGCGTCGCTGACCGATAGTCTTCGCTTGAAGGTTCTTTTCGCCCAGGCTGATCCATCAAAGGATCAGGCAGTTGAGCCCTGGACGTTACTCGTGCTGGCTTCCTAAACGAGCGGAAGGCGTCGCCTTGGCGTGCCCGTCAGCGCCAGGAGAGCGTTCGCGACGGCCGGCGCGATCGGCGGGACGCCGGGTTCACCCATGCCGGTAGGACGGTTCGTGGACGCGATGATGTGCGTCTCGACTGCCGGCATCTCGTTCATACGCAGGACCGGGTAGGTGTCGAAGTTCGTTTCCTGCACAACGCCGTCCTTGAGCGTCATTGCACCGAACAGCGCGGCGGATAGGCCGAAGCCGATGCCGCCTTCCATCTGCGCTGCGATCTGGTCGGGAGAAACGGCGATACCACAGTCAACGACGGCGACAACGCGACGGATGACCGGCTTGCCCAGGTCCAGCCGGACCTCCGCAACCTGGCCGACCAGGGTTCCGTAAGTTTCATGGATCGCGAGGCCGCGTGCCCAACCCGCTTCGATCGCTTTGCCCCAGCCCGAGCGGCGGCATAGCTCGTCGAGCAGTACCAGTCGCCGCTTGTCGCCGGCCTTCTCATAGAACATTCGGCGATAGGCTGCAGGATCCCGGCCAACCCGTCGCGCGAGCTGGTCGATGATATGCTCCATTACGAACGCGGTGTGGGAGTGGCCCACCGATCGCCAGAAGGATGGCGGCACCGCCAAGGAGGGGCTGAAGACCTTTCCGTCCACGCTCGATGCTGTCGAGAAATAGGGTGAGCCCTCAATGCCTTCGACGGCCTGACTGTTCGGGCCGACCGGGACAAGCGGCTGACAGACGCTGTGGATTCGCCAGCGTTCGGGAAAGCCGTCTCGCCCCATCTGGACCCAGAGGCGGTGATGGGACATCGGCCGGAAATAGCCGGCCATCATCTCGTCCTCGCGCGTCCAGATCATCTTGACTGGACGTCCATTCGTCCGCTTCGCGATCCGCACGCATTCGACGACATAGTCGGCGCTCATGACGCCGCGCCGCCCGAACGATCCGCCTGCCGGGATGACCTCGACATCGACGAGGCCCGGAATCGTCCGGGCCGTCAGCGCGGCCTGCACCTGATCGATGATGGGGATATGCGCGCCCGAGGTAATCGAGACATGCCGGCCGTTGACTGCCGCGACGCAGTCGAGCGTTTCCATGGGTGCATGCGCCAGATAGGGGAAGTCGAACGCAAACTCGACGACGTCCCCGCTGAAGGGCGTCTCAGGTTCGTCGCCCTTCATGGCAAAGTCACTCGGGCTCACGTCGCCACGGCCCGCAGCCAGTTCGTGATAATAGCGGATCAGATCGGGCGTCGAGCGTTTCTCGGCCTCACTATCGTCCCACTCGACGCGCAGCGCCTCACGGCCCTTTCGCGCCGCGAAGCTGTTCTGCGCAACCACCGCAACGCCGGTTTCAATCGCGAAGACGTCGACCACGCCTTGCACCTTGCGTGCGTCGGACGGATCGAAGCGGGCGAGCTTGCCGCCAAAGCGCGGGCTGTGCGCAACCATGGCGACGAGCATGTCAGGCCGCCGGACATCCTGCGTATAGATCTGCGCACCGGTGCTCTTGGGGACGCTGTCCTTGCGCCGCACCCGATCCGTGCCGATCAGGCGATAGTCCTTCGGCTGCTTGAGTGTCGGTTGCTGTGGCGGGGTCTGTCGGGATGCGTCGGCGAGCAACTCCGCGAAAGTGGCGGAGCGGTCCGAACCGGGATGTGACACGACACCGTCGCGAACTTCGAGGAGCCGCCGGGGTACGCTCCAGCGCAGCGCCGCCGCATCGACGAACATCGAGCGCGCAGCAGCCCCCGTATTGCGCATCAGATCCCAGTTGGACGAGATCGAGCGCGATCCGACAGAGCCCTGCGGGCCGTAGGCGCGAAAATTGCTGCGGGAATCGATGAGCTTTACCCGGTCCCAATCGGCGTCCAGTTCCTCGGCGACGATGGCGGCCAGACCGGCATGGATGCCCTGGCCGAGTTCCTGCTGGCGGTTCACGATAGTGACGGCGCCATCCGGGGCGATGCGGATATACGAACCAAAGGCGCTCGGCTCGGGATCGGCGCCGCCGCCACTCAGGATCGCGCCGCCCACCTTCATCGGGTGGGTCGCGGTGTAGCCCACCACCAGCGCGCCGCCGATAAGCGATCCGCCCAGGATCATTCGGCGGCGGGTCATGCGGAAGCCGCGCTTCGCATCCGATTGTGCGGAATCGGCGCTTTCAGGGGTAGACTTCATGCGGGACACCTCGCACCGGATTCGAGCCAGGCCTTGATGAGCGCGCCGAAATCCGCCTGCGTGCCGGGCGCGGGAGCGCGCTTGCCGCCGGGATGCCATGCCCAGCCGACGAGCTCGTCCTCAGACATGTGGTGGAGCAGTGCGGCCCGATCCATGTGCGAGCGTGCCGGATCGAGCATCTGGCGGCAGATCTCGCCCAGTGACTTGCCCTGCCAGGCCAGCTCGATTGGCGCGAGCTTCCATTTGGGATTGCCGGGGACGCCCGACGCCTCGAAGTTCGCGGCGTGATGGCAGGTCGAGCATCGCAATGTCGGTTCGCCGGCGTCATCAGCGCCGCGCGATACCCACGGAACATGCGGCCGCATCGCGTCCGTCTGCGTGGATCGATCGTTGCGCGGGTGGCAATTCATGCAGCGTGGATGCTGGATCACGCGTCCGGCTTCCGCGAATAGCGCGAGCGAGCGGGCTTGTGGGTTGCCGATTGACGCGAACGACGCAACCGGTCGCAGATGTGTCACTTCGCTCTTGGGCGGCGCGGCAGCGATGGATTGGGGCTGCGGGAGGGCGCGATGGCGCAGGGCAATTGCCGCGACAAGAACGATGACGGCGACGATGATCGCCAGAAGCGGCAAGCAGCCAATACGCCGCCGACGTCGAGCTGGCCTCGCTGAGCGAAATCCATGTCGCCAGCTCATGCTGGGTTGGCCGGGGAAGACGACGAGCCCGCAGCGTCATGGATTGCCGCGCGAATGCGGTTGTACGTTGCGCAGCGGCAAATGTTGCCGCTCATCGCTTGATCGATGTCGTCGTCGGTCGGGATGCTTTTGACGCGGAGGAGAGCCACGGCGCTCATGATTTGGCCCGACTGGCAAAATCCGCATTGCGGAACGTCGCGCTTTACCCAGGAGGCGCGAAGCGCGTCTGCTTCGGCCCCTGCCACTGCTTCGATCGTCACGATCTGCGACCCGGCGGCGGCTTCCAGGGGCAGTGAGCACGAGCGCATGGGCTGGCCATCGACATGGACCGTGCACGCGCCGCACTGCGCAATCCCGCAGCCGTATTTCGTGCCGGTGAGATGGAGCGTGTCGCGAAGCACCCACAACAGCGGAGTCAGTCCGTCTTCCTCGATCTGATGTGCGCGGCCATTGACCACGAGCTGGTACGACATGCGACTGGCTTTATCCCAGAGTGAACATCGCCTCAGGATAGGGCATGCACGCCCAACTTCGAACGCCCGATCCTTCGAAAGATTTGCCTAATCCGCCATGAAGTGTCTGGAGTTCGAAGGCTCTCCCAAGGTCCGTTTCACCTGATAGGCGATCCGTCTGGCGCACCGGTTTTCCGGCACAAAAGCTGATCGAGCGGCTGTCGCCCCGAGCCCGTGCGACAAGGCCCACGTTCCGATGCGCACGTGTATGCCTTCAGGGCAGCACTGACATGACGCCAGCCCTTCTTTGCTTGCCCTCTAAAGACGGATTGCCGCTATTGTGCGCGGAAAGCGGGCAGGCCTGGGATACCAGGGGGGTCAGACTGTCCGCGCTCGGTGGCACAAGTACCACATGCTGTCTGCAGGAGGCTCGCCCGCCAGAACAGGCGCTGGCGAAAGCAAATGGTGCTGGTTGAAAGAGCAACACCATTGGGCCGTCGCGAGCGATTTGCGTAAGCTCTGAGATGATAGGCGAAACCGGCGAGCATTGTGCGCTCAACGTATAGGTGTCACGCTTGACTATGGGAATCCGCGAGGTGATTTACGGAGAACTCTGCGCGATCGTAGTTTTACAAGAACGCTGATCTCACGAAGCTCCAGAAGGTCGGTTTTCGTTGAGCCAACGATCGATCACGCCATTAAGGGCAGCCGGCTGTTCCAGCATGACCATGTGTCCTGCGTCGATCGTTACCTCGGCCAAGGTTGTGCAGTCCTCTCGCATCGGATCCGCAAGCGCGCTGTGAATGGTGTCGCAAACTGTGTCCCAGCGTGCGTGGATGAAGAGCGAAGCTATGTCGATCCGCCCGAAATTCGGCGCCTCGATGGCGAATGCCAGATTGTCGGCATCGTTCAGGTACCACGCATTGGCTCCATGGAAGCCGGAACGCTCGAACGCGGCCACGAACGCCTCGAACGTGTTTTCGCTGAGTATAGTCTCGTCCCGTGGCATAGTCGGGGCACGTCGATCAGCGCCGAAAAAGCCGCCGCGCGCGCGCAGATCCGAGAACTTGGATGGTTTCCCGATAACGTCAGAAGACGTTCGCCGGTACAGCGAAGCGATCGTCGCGCGCACGTTCGCCTCAAGCGAAGCGGCGGCGGCACCAGCATGCTCATGATGATATAGTCAATAATCCCATTGCCCAACCGGGTAGCGGTCCGGGGGGTACAGGTCGCGATTTACTGTCGCGCTGACGTTGTCCAAGGTGTTGCCATGCGCAAAGTAGGGGACGCAGATGGCGACGATCCCGCGACAACGGTCGGGATGGTGTGCGCCGATTGACCAGACCGGCGCACAGCCCCAATCATGCGCCACCCACAAGGCCGGTGCCCCGCCAAGACTGTCGTGCAGCTCGGTGAGATCGGCGGTTATCTCCCGAACTGCATAATCGCGGATACGCGTAGGCACCGACGACCTGCCATAACCGCGCATGTCCGGGGCAATACAGCGCCAGCCTGCCTCTGCGAAATATCGGAGTTGGTGCTCCCAAATGATGCCGATTTCGGGCCAACCGTGGACGAAGATCATCAGCGGACCGTCGAGCGGCCCCGCTTCGATCCAGGCGGTGCGGTGACGCGGCGTCTCACAACCGCCGGCGCGGAACGGGGCCGGCACCATATTAGCGGCCCTTCGTGGCGATGAAGCGCCAGTCGGCAACCACGGCGAAGCGGTGAGGTTTGGCACGCTGCGCGTAAGTTTGGCTCTCCAGGATCTTCCTGAGATCGGCGAAGCTGTCGTAGCGCACCACAGCGATCTCGTCCCAGTCGTCATCGGGACTGGCAAGAAGGCTGTGCACGCGCGGTCCCGCGTGAAGCAGCTCCGGCACCACCCCGACCGCTTCGCAGGTCTCCCTGAAGCCGCCGACATATCCCTCATAGTAGCCGCTCAGCGAGTCCGGCTTCGCGTCCCCAAAGCCGGCGGGATAATCGGGCGCAGCGCGGAACCGGAGGAGATTGACCATCACCACCGGGCCGTCGCCGATCGCCTTCTCCGCCGCATCCAGTGCGGTTTCGTCGAGTTCCAGCGTTTGCATCACGTTGCTTCTCCTTGTTCGCCCGGATCATTATCGCGATGGCAAGAACACCGTTGTAGAGGCTTCGAAAACAGGATTGAGTTGCCACCGTGTCCACACCGCCCAACTTTCAGCGCCTATTGAACCTGCTGCACTTCGCACGTGTGGTGGATGCCGGATCCTTCGCCGAGGCGGCACGGCGAGCTGGAACGACGACCTCGGCGCTCTCCAAGGCCGTGTCGCGTTTTGAACAAGCACACGGAGTGCGCCTCCTTCACCGCACTACTCACGCAATCTCGCTTACATCAGAAGGCGAGCGGCTGCTTGAGGGGACTAGAGATCTGTTGCGCGAGGCGGAACGGCTCGAAGCGACGCTGGATCTCGCTTCGGCGAGCGGCGCCGGAGGGCGCGTCAGGCTCAGTGCGCCCGCGCCGCTAATTCGGGCCAGACTGGCACGGCAGATCCCCACTATCTTGCGTGCCAACCCCGATATCGAATTGGAACTGAAGATCGACGATGGCACGCTCGACTTGGCGGCAGAGGGCATCGACATTGCAATCCGCTTTGGAGAGCTCAATGGGCAGCCGAACCTCGTCTCGACCCCCTTGGGGACCTTCCCATGGGTGCTCTGCGCAACCCCTAAGTATGTCGAGGTGGTTGGTGCGCCGAGCTCGCCTGCCGACCTCATCGCACATCACCAAATCGGCTTTCGCGATCCGGGCTCCGGTCGCCTTATGGCGTGGCAATTCGCGGATCCCATCGACGGCAAGATAATCCGCATCCTGCCACGTCCGCGGATCGTGGTAGAGGACGTCAGCGCAATCTGGTCGATGATGCGTCTTGGTTTAGGGCTCGCTTGGGTTCCGGCCTGGGTGGGGCTGCTTCCGCTTCGCGATGGACGGGTAGTCGAAGTCCTGCGCGAGTGGCGCGTCGCCGAAACGCCAATTCATGCCGTGCGCTTAGAACGGCGGAATACGCCTGCACGCATCCGCTCATTGCTCGATGCACTGCGAGAGACCGCAGGAGATTGGCGCTATTCTAGCTAACACATAGCTCCTCTTGCGTTTTTGGAAGCGCCGGAGTTTCCTGGAACCGGCGGGAAATATTGGATCGTGTCCGCGAGGCCGACGAGATCGACCCTCTGTCCAATACTTCAGTCGGTCGATACAGGTCGCCCAAGATGAAATGCAGGTTCGGGATGTCAGCGTCGAGGAGGCGAACCTGATCGACCGCGCCCGGGCGATGTCTATGCCCACATCCGTCGCCCGGTCCGCCAAGGCGCACGCCATGTGACCAAGACCGGACCCGACATCAGAACGCGCTCGTAACGAACCTTCGGAAGCAGGCCGATGAGACTTTCATACTTTCGGCGCTTATAGAGATATCTCGCATCCCCCGCCACCAGGGTTCACCGCGCGCATAGGCGTCCTCGACGCCGCGGCATTGTCGTGACGCTTGCGGGCGCGCCCAATCGCAGCGTCTGTCCGAGCGCTGCGCAGGAAAGGCCGATGTCCCGCAGCGACCTGAACACAAGCCTGTTTCCGCGGCTGCGGCTGTGCCCGTCGTCGCTATTGCCCGCGACCGCCGCCTCGTCCGGCGCGGCCGCGCGATTCGGACCGGCGGGGGCGTCCGCAGCTTCGGGCGGCGCTGCGGACGGGGGATGTCGACGAGCGGATCGCCCGTCATGAGCGGCTCAGAACCGATAGGAGAGCATGATGCCTCCCGCCGGCTGCCAGCGGCGGCCCTCTTCCGTGATCGGGCTGTCCGCGATATCGCCGACAAGATAGGTAGCGCCTGCTCGCGCAGTGATCCCGAACTTTGGGGAGAACCAGTATCCTGCAGTCACGCCGGCCCCGACATCCCTGATGCCCCCGTCCGGGCGGTAAGCCCGGAGGCCGCTCGCAGCTGCCGCGGCCTGATCGACCCCAAAATAGGTGCGCGTATAATCGCTATTCGCCAATGTGGTCTGCGCGTCGATCGAGAGGAAGAAGTCCTTGCGGCTGACGGCGGCATAGCTGGCGCTCGCGGTGGCGAGCAGCCCGTTGTGCGTGCGCGAGACGTCGTGAAGCACCGAAAGCTCCATTTGAAGCGCGCCTTGGCCATATTGATCGCCACCGAAGCGATAGCCGACGAACGCGCCAGCCTCGATCGCGGTATCGATCTCGGGCAGCAGCCCGATGCGACCGTCCGCATCGTTGCGCGGTAGCCGAGCGCCGATGACCGGCCCGAATGAGAGTCGGGGATCCGAAATGACGTCGACCCGCAAGCCGGGTCCGCGGACCTGAACATTGACGCCGCCCCAGCGAACGTCAGCCATGACGAAGGGCAGGACACGCATGTCGCGCGAGCCGTCGAATTCGGGAACGACACCAGGGCCAATCGCAACCACACCATGCGGGCCACTGTCGGACGGAGCGGACTGAGCCTGAGCGACGCCGGCGAACACTGGGGCAACGCCACAGGCGAGGAGAATCGAAATGAGCTTTTTCATCGACAGACCTTTTCGTTCGAGAGACACAGGGTCACCGAAGGCGCCCATTTATTGGGGGGCTTTCCTTCGGTGACCGCAGAGGCCGCCCCGGGGGGGGGGGGGGGGGCGGGGCGACCTCGCGTCGAAAGCGCAAACCGAGGGCAGGTCCGCAGCTTGCGAAAATGATTAATTGCCGTGAATCGCGAATGAGCGGGTGACTCAGGGCAGCGCCGCACAATTCCGCATTCACGCAAGAATTCGTAGATAAGTTGATCGCGCAACAGGCTGATGTTCTGTGTTAACGCTGGTCGAGACCTTGCCGCTCAGGCACAGCAGGAAGAAGGCCTAGCCGTTGACACAAATCAAGTCGCGAAGCTTAGTCTCAACTTAAGCCATTTTGTGTGGCATGATACTTGACCTGCGGATGGACTGTGACAATATGTTGCTCCCTGGCTTCGGTTGGCACCAGCAAGCTAGAAGGAATGACCAGTGGTCAAAATGCCGGAATTTGAAAAAATCTTGCCTTTTCCTACACGCGATGCAATGCACGGCCCTGCCCAGCGGAGAGTTCGAGACGGTCGCGCGGAAAGGATCGGCATGACCCCAACCTTATTGGCGGCGGTCAACGCCTATGCCGACGCGCATGGCGGCGGGGAAGGGTATTTTCCGATCTCGAACGCTGGATTGCATATCATCCGTGCGTTCCATGAGATGGACAATCACTACGTCTATCAACCCTCCCTGTGCATCACCCTTCAGGGCGGCAAGGAAATCCTGATAGGCGAAGAGACGCTCAGCTACGGTCCGATGCAGTGTCTCGTCATCGGACTGGATCTTCCGGCTTGTGGCCGGATCGTGACCGCGAGTTCGGACGAGCCGTTCGTCGGGATCACCATCGAGTTCGATATTGCGATCATGCGCGAGGTCCGGGACAAGCTCGAAACGCCCATCGTTGCGACGACCAACCCTGTCCGCAGCATGTTCGTGGCCGATGTTGATGGTGCATTGGCGGACTGTGTGCTGCGCATGGTAAGGCTGACGGAGACGCCGCAGGCCATTCCGATCCTCTATCCGGCCTTGATGCGCGAGTTCTACTACTGGCTGTTGAGCGGACCCCACGCCTCAGAGCTGTGGCGGCAGGCCGTGCCGGACACCCATCTCGAGCGGATCGGTCGGGCGATCCACCTGCTTCGCCAGAATTTCGCCAAGACGTTGCGGGTCGAGCGCCTCGCGGAAGCGGCGAACATGAGCCCGTCCTCTTTCCACCAGCACTTCAAGGCATTGACCGCGATGTCCCCGCTTCAGTACCAGAAACAACTGCGGCTGCTCGAGGCACGCAGGCTTCTGACGGCGGAAGCGCTGAATGTCGCCGAGGTCGCGTATCAGGTCGGTTATGAGAGCGCGTCGCAGTTCAGCCGGGAATATTCGCGCACCTTCGGGATCGCGCCCAAGCGTGATGCCATGAACCTGAAAGCGGCTTTGGCTTAGGCCGTAGACTCATAAGCCCGGAGCCACAGCCGCATTGAGGCGAGCTGGACCATGGCGAGGAAGTTGGCAGCGAGCTTGTCGTAGCGCGTGGCGACGCGGCGGAAGTGCTTCAGCTTAGAGAAGAAACGCTCGATCAGGTTGCGCTCGCGGTAGAGCCGTTTGCTGAAGCAGGGCTTCCACTTGCGATTGCTCTTGGGCGGGATGTTGGGCGTGGCGCCCTGATCCTGGATCAGCTCGCGAATGCGATCAGCGTCGTAGGCCTTGTCGGCCAGCACGATGGTGCGCGGGCCGAGATGGTCGAGCAGCGTGTCGGCGATCTGCCCGTCATGCGTCTGCCTTGCGGTCAGGCCGAGCCGGATCGGGAGACCCTGCGCGTCGACGACGACGTGGATTTTGGTTGTGAGCCCGCCGCGTGATCGACCGAGACAGTGATCTGCACCCCCCTTTTTGCCGTCGCGGCCTGCTGGCGGGCGCGAACGGAGGTGCTGTCGATCATCTGGATGTCGCCGTTGTGAGCGACGGTGATGGCGTCCATCAGTCGGTCCCACACACCTGCCTTTCGCCATCGCACGAAGCGGTTGTAGCAGGTGGTGCGCGGGCCGTAGCGCTCCGGCAGGTCGCGCCACGGCGCGCCGGAGCGCAGCACCCAGAAGATGCCATTCAGCACGCGGCGGTCATCGACGCGCGGTACGCCCCGCGGCTTGTTGGGCAGCAGCGGCTCGATCACGCGCCACTCGAAGTCGGTCAGGCCATATCGGCTCATGCCGATGCTGAATCAGATGTAGCGCTCGCGGGAAAGCCTATGCTGGCCCCGTCGGCGCATCTCCGTCCGGTTGGGGAGGGACATCGTAGAGAGACCCGCCGCCCCAAGTGGGCGGAAGGTCGAGATCAGCCTGTTCGCACCAGGTAAGCCGTCCGTCCTTGTAGGCATCGCTTTCGACAAGCTCGGTATGAACGGTCCGCATCGCCAGCATCAACGCCTGAACGCCGTCCAGTCCGCATGCGTAACGCCGGACTTCGCGCTCCGGCCATCCTACCGAATAGCGGCATCGGAACTCGCCCCCGGGAGCTTTGTAAGGCGTGTAGAAGCGCACCAGCAGGCCACCGCCGTCCAGCTCAAACTCGCGCTCCAGAAAAGCCGCTTCGTTCATTCGCCCCTCCGTCGAGCGGGGTCTGACACGCCATGCGCGCGACGCCAACCTTTATGAGTTCACGACCTAGTTCAACATCTGACTCTTGGTATCCGCCCTGCCTGGCTCGTGAGGGCCGATTAGGTGGAGCGGAAAGCCAGCTCAGCGGATGCCCGGGGGATAGCGGCAGCAGCGGTGCCGCCTCCTTTCCCGAAACGATCGAGTTTTGGGAAAGGTCGGCCCAGAGAGGGAGCGGGCGTGAAGCTTTGGCGGTCGGCAGTGCGGCATGCTTCCTGCTGCAGTTCGACCAGTCTCCCAGCCGACATAGAGCGGATAGAATCCTGAGATTGCGCCGCCGGCGTGGGCAAGGGCTCGCCCGGAGTCCACCGCAAAGTTCCGGCGATCAGTTCCAAGGATCCGAACAGCTGTGGCGGACACAACTACGGCACGGAGGCGCTGATGATTTCTTTGAACGTCGCGATGGCATCAGCCTCGGCGAGCTTGCCGCGGACGATTGCCGCCGACAGGCCTTCTCCCGCTCCGACCAGCCCAATACACAACCGCGTTGCCGCTGGTCCGGTCAGTCGATTGAACGGGCGTAGAACGGAAACGAACATGGCCACGGACTGGTCGAGAAGCTCCGTATAGACGTCCGCCTTCTCCGGACTTCCGGCCAGCGCCGCACCGACGACATAGAACTCTCCGGTCAGGTCTGCCGCGCAACGGATGTAGGCATCCGCCAGGGATGCGATCGTCTCGTCGCGATCCTTGTCGGCAGCCGCCATTGCCTGGCTGAATGCCTCGACACGTTCGGTGTCGATCCAGCGATACAGCTCTATCAGCAGGCCGGAGCGCGTGCCGAAGTGGTCATATACGACCGGCTTGGATACACCTGCCCGCACCGCCAGATGCCCCAAGGTCAAATTGTCGGCACCTTCCTCGCGGATCACGTCGAGTGCCGTCACAAGCAGCTGCCGCCGCCGATCGGCCTTGGAAAGCCGGCGCCCGCGCTGCGGGGCCGCCACGCTCGAATCTGTCGTCATGAAAGACTCACTTGTCCAACCTACTAAAGGTAACTTATACGAACCTACGATTCGTAGCTTAGCTATCTATACGGAAAGGCGGCAATGTCCATCTCACCCATCCTCCTCCTCGGCGGCACCGGCCAGATCGGCCATTTCACCATCCAGGCGTTGCGCAAGCGCTACCCAGATCTTCCCCTGCTGATCGGCAGCCGGAACCGGCAAAAGGCCGAGCGAGTCGCGAGCGCAATGAATCATGCCGAGCCGGTGGTCATAGATCTGCATGCGGACGATCTTGGTCTCGGCGAACGACCGATCGGAGCGGTCGCTGTGCTCTATAGCGATGAAAGGCTCGCGAGCCTGCGCTACGCCCATGCACGCGGCATTCCGCACCTCGGGATTTCGACCAGGCTCTTTGAGGTCGCGCCCGAGATCGCGATTCACATGCAGCGCCCCGATGCAGCCGCTGTGGTGCTCGGCTATGAGTGGCTGGTCGGTGCCACCACTATCGCGACGCTCACCGCGGCCAAGGCCTATGCGCGTGTTGACGGCATCAGGATCGGCGCATTGGTCGATGAGGAGGATTGGGGCGGCCCGACCGTCGCGGAGGATTTCGAACGCTTCGCCTCGGTCACCTCGTCTGTCCTGGCACGACGGAAAGGCGCATTCGTCTGGCGCAAGGGTGATGATGCCGGCTTCAGTTTCCACGCAATTGACGACACGGAAATGGCGGCTTCCGGCTTCTCGTCGATCGACATAGCTGGTCTTGCAGCAGTGACGGGCGCCAATGACGTCGAGTTCGGCATCGGCACGGGGATAAGTTCCAGCAGGCGTGCTGGAGGCGCGAAGTCGACCGAGATCATCATTGAGCTCTCCGGCCTCAACGAGGCAGGCACGGCGCTGCGCAGCCGACACGCCGTTTTCCACCCCGGCGGAGCTGCACCGCTGACGGCAATCGGCATCAGCATGGTGCTGGAACGCCTTGCCGGACTGGACGGCAAGGCGGCGACGCAGGCCGGACTGTTCTTTCCCTACCAGATCCTCGATCATGACGCGTATCTCGAACGTCTCACCCAGGAGGGCGGCCGGCTCATGGCGCTTCCGCTCGCATGACGATAGCATCTCAAGATACCGGAACGCAGAAGGCCCTGGTGGTCATGGCGCACCCTGCGGAGTCCTCGCTGACCCGCGCCGTGACACGTGCGATCGTCGAGGCGTTAGACTCCCATGGCCATGATGCCGAGATGGTCGACCTCGCGGCTGAAGGGTTCGATCCCGTATTCGGGCCGGCGGATCACGCAGCCTTCAACTGCACGGGCACCCTGCCCGACGACGTGCAAGCGGAGCAGCGACGGATCGATCGCGCGGGTCACCTGATCCTCGTCTATCCGGTTTACTGGTGGGCGATGCCGGCGTTGCTGAAGGGCTGGATCGACCGCGTATTTGTCGCAGGCTGGGCTTTCGATGAGGACGCGGAGGGACGCATTACGAAGCGGCTTGGCCGGCTCAAGGTCAGCCTGGTCGCGATAGCAGCTGCCAGCGAGGCGACCTACGTCAAGCGCGGCTATCGCGAGGCGATGAAGGTGCAGATCGAGACGGGCATCTTCGATTTCTGTGGAGCGCCTGTCGTAGCCTCGCTGTTGGTGACGCCCGATCAATTGGCGCATCCGTCCGCGCCTCAAGAGATCGCAAGCACCTTGATCGGCCACTATGAGGAAAGGGAGTAGAGCAAGAAGGACCACCGTCATCACCGGCGGCCATGGATGCGGCAGAGCGAGTCTGATCGATGCCTATGATGGCTCAATTCCCAGCGATTGAACGATCCAGAGGGGACGCTCCGGGCGGCCGCCGGTCAGATCGTAGGCGCCAGAGTTCTACCGCTAGCATTCCGAAGGCGGGGAAAGGGCACCAGCCGGTGCTGCGGCGGCGTCCGCGGCGCTGGCGGGGCAACGGCAGCGAGCAGAATGCCGGAGTCATTTCTGGAGATCTGGGCAAGTTTTCCGATGCTTCGGGCATGGAGCTTCGCACCGTTTCCCGGCACTTTCTACCACGAACGGCGCGGCTCTCAGGTCTGAGGGGCGCGCGGCTGCAGTCCGCAACCCGGTCCGTGGAGAAACGCCATGCTTTTGGAGCGGCAGCAATCGTGGAACCTGACGACATCTCCATCTGTAAGCCCAAGGCCGATCTTTTCCCGCCTTGAGCGCCTGGCGCTCACTGTCGGGATCATGGATGGCCGCACGTGGCGCAATCGGTCGCGCCACGTGCGGCTTTTCGTCTCGTTCGACAAATCCAGATCGATCCCGCTCGCCAATCCTCGCCTTGAGGCGCTGCGCGCCTACGCTGAGCTTTGTCGTGCGCTGTTTCCTCGCGTCGCACCCGCCACCAGCCTGGAGGAACATGGCTTTACGACCGTGGAGATCGAGGCAGCGCGCGAGCTCGTCTTTGCGGATGCGGCACCGGGCGAGGTGCGTAACTCAAGCCCGTCGGAGGAATAGGCATGCCTCTTGTAGGTTCCGGCATGGGTTTTGTGGCGGAGACAGCTAACTTTCGTCTGCAATCATAGAACTTACGAAAGGCGCTCCCATGACCGGATGGACCACGTCCGACATTCCACCGCAGCAGGGCCGAACGGCCGTCGTCACAGGGACCGGCGGCTTAGGTTTCGAGGACGCTGTGGCGCTCGCGCGGAGCGGCGCGGACGTTATCCTTGCCGGACGTAATCCGCGAAAGGGCGCTGATGCCGTTGCCAGGATCCGCCAGTTGGCGCCGCAGGCGACCGTCAGTTTCGAGCGCCTGGACCTTGCCAGCCTCAAATCGATCGCGGAGTTCGCCGAGCGCCTCGGCAGCGGGCGGCAAAGCATCGATATCCTGATCAACAATGCTGGCGTCATGGTGCCGCCTCGACGAGAAGTGACCGAAGATGGCTTCGAACTGCAGTTCGGCACCAATTTTCTAGGCCATTTTGCGCTGACAGCTCGCTTGCTGCCACTCCTGCGCAACGGAAGCGAGCCACGGGTCGTAACGCTCTCAAGCCTCGCCGCCCGGGCAGGCTCGATCAATCTCGCCGATCTGAATGCAAAGCAGGCTTACAAGCCGATGCCAATTTATAGCCAGTCGAAGCTCGCCTGCCTCATGTTCGCGCTCGAACTCGACCGGCGCAGCAAGAACAACGGCTGGGGCGTTAGCAGTATCGCTGCGCATCCCGGCATATCGCGCACCGATTTGCTGCTGAACGCGCCCGGCAGATTTAGTCTGGAGCGGACCATGCGAACGCTCCTGCCATTCCTGTTCCAGCCAGCAGCTCAAGGTGCGCTTCCCGCTCTCTTTGCGGCGACCGCGCCGGAAGCGAAAGGCGGGGCTTATTATGGCCCCGACAAGATGAGTGAGGTTCGCGGCCATCCAGCACTAGCCAAAGTGCCGGACGCCGCGCTGGACGAGGCTGTGGCGGGGCGTCTTTGGCGGTGCTCCGAGGAACTCACCGGCATTTCCTTCTCCGAGCCGATGACCGAGCTGGTCACGGTCCCGGCCTGAGGCTCACGTCGTCGACTCCGTCCACGCCCGCCCGCGCCGACAGTTGCTTTTCAGAAAGGGACCCGATGATGGCATCTCACGATCCCGCCACGCCATCTTGGCGGACGCGCTTTTGCCTGCATCCGAAGGGCGGCGCATGCTTCACGCTTGATGGCGGCGGAGTAGCGATCTCGAGTGGGGCCTCTGGAGGCTGGAGCCGCGACACTGCGCCGTCAGGGGTCGGAGGGTGGCAGGACAACCTTCGGTTCGCATGGCAATGGCTTAGAAATCCGGCAGGAACGGCCGCAGTGGCGCCCTCGGGCAGGGCGCTGGCCTCTTTGATTACGCGCGAGATCGATTGGGCAAGCGGAAAAGTCCTGGAGCTTGGCCCTGGCACAGGAATCTTCACGGATCACCTCGTCACCCGTGGAGTGAACCAAAGCGATTTGACGCTCGTCGAGCAAAACCCCGGTTTCGCGCGCCTGTTGAAGAAGCGTTTTCCCCGCGCCACCATCCTGGAGATCGACGCGGCTACACTCGGGCTTATCCGGCCGCCGCAGGGTGATCTTTTCGGTGCCGCCGTCTGTGGACTGGGCCTGCGGAATATGCCGGTCGGTCAGATCGAGGCGATCATACGCTCGGGATTTTCGCGAATGTTGCCGGACGCGGCGCTCTACCTCTTCACCTATGGCCGTCGGTGCTCGGTACCGGTCGAGGTGTTGGAGAAGCTCGGCCTTGTCGCCGAGCGCTTCGGCACTGCGCTACTCAACCTCCCTCCGGCCTCTGTGTACCGGATCGTGCGACTGCGAGACATTCGGTGATGTGCGGTTCGAACCATGCGAGCGAGGACGCGATGACGCGACAAGCCCGCCTCGCCGATCAATCGCAGGGCCTGGACGTTGCGATGAGCTGGGTCGGGAATCTCGTGATTGTTGCGGTCCTGCCAATGCGACTGGGGCTGCTTGGCACGCCACTCTGGTTCTTCATGGCCTACGCGGTAGTCGCCGGCTGTGTTCTCGCTCTGACGGGGAGCCTCGACTTTGCCCGCGAGATGGTCTTCCGATCCGATGTGCGTGCCTATGTGCTGGTGAGGATCATGATCGTTGGCCTTGTTGGTCTCATTCCGTTCACGATCGGGCGTGAGCTCTGGTGATTGCCGAGCGGGTCAGAGATGGACGGCAGTGGCGCAGACGAAGATCGTCGAAAAGCCGGGTGTCATCTGGTCGGCATGATCCGGCTTCTCTCGTGGGTTGAGGTGCACAAAGCTCGGGGCGCGGGCAAGATCAGGCGCCTCTAGTTCAGATTTTGCGGGCAGCCGGTCTGGCTGCGTGGGGTAGAGTATATGCAATCAGATAGCGCACTCGTAACTGGAGCCTCCGGCGGGCTGGGCGTCGCATTAGCGAACGATCTGGCGAGGCGAGGCTATCCTCTCGTCCTCACGGCCCAAAGACGTGCTGCGCTGGAAGACGTGGCCCGCCGCATTCGCGATACTTATGGAGTTCCCGTCATCGTCCAGCCCGGTGACCTTTCCAAACCGGCTGGCGTGACCGAATTGCTTGCTGCGCTGGACGCTCAACACGTTCGGCCGTCCATCCTTGTCAACAATGCCGGCTTTGGCCTCAACGAACGTTTCCAGGAGCACAGTTTGGAACGGCTCGAGGCCATGCTGCACCTGAACATTGTTGCCCTGACCGCGCTTACCCATGCCTACGCGCAACGGATGAAAGCGGATGGGGGCGGGCACATCCTGCTTGTGGCGAGCCTCGCCGCCCATATGCCGGCCCCCTTGATGGCCGCTTATGGCGCGTCGAAAGCCTATGTTCTGTCGCTGGGCGAGGCGCTCCATGTCGAACTCGCCCCGGATGTCGGCGTGACGGTCCTGTCGCCCGGATACATGGAAACCGGCTTTGACGAAGCTTCAGGGTTCTGGCCCAACGCGGCGACCAAACGAACGGCGCTTCCACCTTCGACCGTCGCGCGGATCGGACTCGATGCCTTGTTCGCCGGCAAGGCCTCGATCGTGGCCGGCAATGCGAACAAGCTCGCGGCCATGCTGGGACGCGTTCTCCCCCGAACATTCATGGCGCGGCAGCTCTACAAGTCAGCCGGGGAACGGTACCAGGAAGGCTAGGGTGCCTGAGCCATTGGGAATCGGCCAAAGCGGGGGCCTCAGGCGGGTCGAAACATATGGAAGAGGCGATCCTGGGTGACGTCAAAATAATCTCCGAGGCCGCCGCCGCGCATGATCGGTCGTGCAGTGCTGGTCCTGTAAACTCCGTCGTCGATCAATCCGTGGTCAATATGAATGCCGACGGCCTCACCCAGAACAAGCCACTGCTCGAGCGCTTCGTCGGCTTTGCCCTTGAGCTGGATGATTTGAGTGACCCGGCATTCGAATTGAACGGGGCTGGCGGCAACGCGAGAAGGCGCAACCATGTTCGAAGGTGCCTTCTCAAGCCCGGCCAGCACGAATTCATCGACGTCGGCTGGCACCGTGGCGGAACTGACGTTCATCGCTTCTGCGAGCTCGCGTGTAACAAGGTTCCAAACAAATTCACGGGTCGATCGAGCATTGGTGACGCTATCTTTAAGGCCCTGTGAGCTGAACCCTATGATCGGTGGATCGTAGTTGAACAGATTGAAGAAGCTGTATGGCGCCAGGTTCGCTTTCCCATCCTCGCTGAGGGTGCTGATCCAGCCAATCGGACGTGGCGCGACGATCGAATTCAAAGGATCATGTTTAAGCCCATGCCCTTTGCTTGGCTCATAGAAGTGACGCGCACTCATAACATTTCTTCCGAGAATGGATGTGTTCTATCTTTCTTCGACTTATGGAGGCCCGTTCGCGATGCACTCAGGTCATGTATCTGCCGGCATCCACATGAATGGTTTGGCCTGTCAGATATTCGGTCTCGATGATCATCCGTGTCGCCGGCCACAGTTCTTCGGGGCGCCCCATACGCCCTAAGGGCAGATCTTCGGTGGGACCTGCATCAATCGCGTTGGCCATTCTGCTCTCGATCAGTGCGGGCGCTATGGCATTCGCTGTGATCCGGTGCAGGCGGAGCGCGGTGGCATAGGCGTGCATCAGGCTCTCGACGCCGCCTTTCGAAGCGGCATAAGCGGCTGATAGTCCGCCGCCAGTGCGGGCGGCGGCCGACGACATGAAGATAAGCCGGCCACCGTCCCGGGTCATGTGGGGCCATGCCGCTTGCGAGACAAGAAACGCGCTCGTCAGGTTTGCGTGAAGCGTCTTTTGGAAAAGCGCGAGATCGAGACGGTCGATCGGGCATACTTCGCCGATGCCGGCGTTGTTGATCACGCAGTCGATGCGACCGAAGTGTGCGAGCGTCTGCTTGATGAGGCGCCGAGCATCCTCGGCGATGCTGACATCCGCCCGGATACCGATGCCGTCCTCCAGGCGAGATATCAACTGGTCAACCTCGGCGCTCTCCGCGCGATAATTTACAGCGACATGGTGCCCCTCGGCGGCGGCCGCGGCGGCCAGTGCGGCGCCGATGCCGCGTCCAGCGCCCGTGATCAGGATGACCTTTGCCGAAGGCTTGTGGATGTTCTGCATGATCGTTCAACTCGATGGAGGGCTGGGTGCTTACCGTCCGCGGTAGGCGGTTCTCATCTTATTTGACGCGCCGCCAGTCGATCCGGATCTCCGTGCCCTCGGGCCGCCGAAATCTCTCAGTCATGCGGTCGCCATCAACAATGAGCGTCAGGTCGTCACGGGTCCGGACGCTACCTACCCAATTGGGGAATGTTGCTCCCTCGACGCGGTTCCCGCTGAACTCTCCCATCTTATCGACCGTGTAAGTGCCGAAGAAGCCGATGCTGCGCGACATGGCGGCGCGATTTTCAGCATCCGTTCCCTCGCCGCGAGCATCGGACACAAACCGGGGAATGTCAGCGTCGGTAAGGACTTCCACGAAGTGCATGTCGGGCGTGAAGACGAGGAGACCGTTGGGCTTCTCCCCATATGCGGGAGTATTTTTGCCGCTGGGGTCGATCGTAGCCGATATCATCCGCCACGTGCCTACGACCTGGTTTGTGCCGGACGCCTGAGCGAAGGCGTGAGACGGGATAGTGAAGGCAAGAGCCAACATAGCTGCTCGAACGGACATGCTGTGTCCTTTCCTGTTGATGAGGTTCATGGCCCATGCGGCTGCTGCGGATCACAGATCCTGCCGATCCGCGGACGCCGCGATCTCCTGCTGCGCCTCAAGGGCGGCCAGGCGTGCCGAAAGTGCCCGCGAAATAGAGGAATAGGCCGTGCTGCCTAGAGCCAACCGCAGCGGTGGGGCGTTGCTTTGGGCGGCCGCGATAATTGCGGCTACCGTCCGTGCTGCGTCGCCCTTGATCTCAAAACTGCCGTCGCTGATCGCGCGGCGTACGGTGCCGGCGGGAGTTTCCTCGTAGGCGGGTGAGGCCTCCGCAAGGTCAAGATTAGCCCCGAAATTGGTGCCCGTCGGCCCCGGCTCGGCAATGATGAAGTCGATGCCAAAGGGCGCGACTTCCTGGGCGACGGACTCGACGAAGCCTTCGATGCCCCATTTGGTCGCATGGTAGAGGCTGAAGCCCGGATAAGCGATCTGCCCGCCTTCGGAAGAAACCTGGACAATCCTCCCGCCGCCTTGTTTTCGCAAATAGGGCAGTGCGGCACGGATCAGATGGATTGAGCCCGCAAGGTTGGCGGCGATTTGTTGATCGATTTGCGTGTTCGAGAGCTCTTCTGCAGCCCCGAACAGGCCGTAGCCTGCATTGCTGACGATAACGTCTATCCGTTCATGGCGCTCGAACGCGCTCTCGATGGCGGCGATAATGCTGTCCGGCTCCAACAGGTCGAGATGGACAACATCCAGGCGGGCGGGGTGACGCTGCCCGAGCTGCGCCAGCGCCTCGGCACGGCGTGCCGTGGCGATCACCGTATGACCTTCGGCATGCAGCTGTTGCGCCATCTCCAGGCCGAGGCCCGAAGTTGCGCCGGTAATGAGCCATGTCTTCGGCATGTCGACCTCCATCTGTGCATTTAGATGTAGAGGATAGACATTGGTGATATAAGATCTTCAAATTGAGATGACGTGGTGAAGATTAGTCACGAATGATGCGCCCGAGCCTGAACGATCTGGCCGCTTTCGCAGCGGTGGCCAACCACCTCAGTTTCCGTGAGGCGGCTGACACGATGGGAGTTTCGCGCTCCGCGCTCAGCCACGCGATAATCGGTCTTGAGGGAAAGCTGGGCGTCCGGCTTTTCAACCGAACGACCCGCAGCGTCTCGCTCACCCAGGCTGGCGCAAACCTGCTGGCGCGTCTCGACCCGGTTCTGCAGGATCTCGACCAGGCGCTCGACACGCTGGCGGAGGAACGTGGCACCCCCAGCGGCGCGCTGCGGATCAATTCGAACAAGAGCGGCGCCAGCATCCTGCTCGCAAATGTCGTGCCGCGATTTCTGGATCTCTATCCCGACGTAGAGCTTGATCTGGTGTCCGAGGGGCGCCTCGTCGATATCGTAGAGCAGGGCTTCGATGCCGGCGTACGATTGCTCGAGTCCGTGCCGCGGGACATGGTCGCGGTGAAGTTCGGGGGCGATGTCCGGTTCATCACCGTGGCCGCACCCTCCTACCTTGAGGGCAGCAAAGCACCGAAGACGCCCGACGAGCTTCATGCGCATCGCTGTATCCGTCAGCGTCTGCCGAGCGGGAAGCGCTATCGCTGGGAGTTCGTCAAACGCGGCGCTGAGATCGCGATCGACGTGCCGGGCAACCTCACGCTCGATGACAATGACCTTCTCGTGCGGGCCGCGGCGGCCGGGCGCGGCATTGCGTATGTTCCCGAGCACTTCGCCAAGCCATTTCTGGCGTCGGGTGAGCTTGTGACCGTCCTTGATGACTGGTGCCCGCCGACACCGGGCCTGGCGCTCTACTATCCGAGTAGCCGGCACCTAGCGTCGCCGCTTCGGGCCTTCATCGACCTACTGAAGCGGCTGGACGGGAACGGATGACATTGCGAAGGCGAACAGTATCACCTCACGGCCAGGCGGGAGGCCGACTGCCGAAGATCTCTGGAGTGCGCCCGGTGCGCAAGTTGGCATCGACGCCCAGGGCCTCTCGATTCTGCCGGCTTTTCGCCGGGGTCGTACTATCTGCTATTTTCTGCGTTCCGGTTGGAGCGCAATCTGTCGGTGGCCCGGTTTATACTAATCCCGCGCCTGCCGTTGCGCCCCCGGTCGATCGGAGGTTCGAAGGCTTGGTCGACCTCCACGTCGACGCGACGGACGTCGCGCACCGCATCTTCTCCGTGCGGCAGCGGATTCCAGTCGTCGATGGTGGCGCACTGACGCTCCTGTATCCCAGATGGGAACCCGCCAGCCACGGGCCGAGCCTCACCGTTACCGATCTCGCGGGTCTCGTCATCGAAGCGGCGGGCCGGCGCGTTCCGTGGCGACGCGATCCCTACGAGCCGCATGCCTTCCACCTGGACGTGCCACCCGGCACGAAGGTCATCGACGTGCGCTTCCAGATGGTCGCGGGCGGCGATCTGCTAACGCCCGACATCGTGTCGGTACCGTGGCAGCGCCTTATCCTTTATCCGGCCGGCTGGTATGCCCGGAACATCCCGGTGGCGGCCACGCTGACTTTGCCGGCGCAATTGCGCCTCTTCACCGCGCTGGACGTTGAGGGCAGGGAGGGCCCGACCACGCGGTTTCGAGTGACGGCGCTGGAGACGCTCCTCGACGCGCCCGTGCTCGCCGGTCGCTACGCGACGCAGGTGCCGCTCACTGCTGCTGGCTCCGAGGCCGTATCGCTCGACCTTGTCGCACAGCGATCCGACGATCTCGTTGTCCCGGCTGAACGGATCGCCGAGTTGCGCAGGCTGATCGGACAGATCCGCGCCGTCTTCGGGCCGACCCCCTTCGCACGCTACGATATTCTCGCACGACTGAGCGACGATGGTTCATCCGGGGGCACGGAGCATCGGACATCCAGCGAAAACGCGTTGGCATCCACGCTGTTTCAGGACTGGCCGAACCAGATCCTCTCGCGCGACCTGATCGCCCACGAGATCGTCCATGCCTGGAATGGCTTCTATCGAACGCCCGCGGACCTCTGGGCGCCCACGCCCAACGTCCCCATCGCTGGCAGCCTGCTTTGGATGTACGAAGGGCAGACCGAGTTCTGGGGGCGGGTGCTGGCCACGCGAGCGGGCCAATTCACGCCGGCAGAACTGCGCGACCGGCTGGCGATGGACGCAGCTGAAGTCGCCATGCGACCCGGCCGAGCGTGGCGGCCGCTGTCCGACGACGTCAACTATCCATCCTTCATGCTGCGCCAGGCGGTGCCATGGCGCGACTGGCAGCGCCGGCGAGACTATTATTCGGAAGGCGTCATGCTGTGGCTGGCTGTCGATGCTGAGCTGCGTGAGCGCAGCAAGGGTCTTCGTAGCATCGATGATTTCGCACGCGTCTTCTTCGCCGGCGCCGCCCCCGAGGCAACTGTCCGTACCTATGCATTCGCGGACATATGCCATGCGCTCAACCAGATCGCGCCTTCGGACTGGGAAGGCTTCTTGCGGGCCTGGATCGAGGGACATGACGAGTTCGACACGACCAGTGGCCTGGCTCGACACGGGTGGCGGCTGATCTACACTGACGTCCCCACGGCAACGTTCCGGGCGAACGAGGAGGAGGCCGGGGTCGTTGATCTCACCTATTCGATCGGGCTGACCGCGCGTGCCGACGGCACGGTGCGCGCGGTGGCATGGGACGGTCCCTCCTATCAAGCCGGACTGCGGCCGGGAGTTCGAGTAATCGCCGTCAATGGTGCACCGTACGGGCGTGACGCCATGCTGAATGCGGTCCGCGACTCCGCGAACCATCCCGTCATGCTCACCATTGAGCAGGATGGGCATCGCTCAGAGGTCCGGGTCCGATATGCCGGTACGCTTCGCTATCCGCAGCTCGAACGCATTAAGGAGCGACCGGACACGCTCGCGAGACTGGTCGCCGCCCGCTGAAGATCGCGACAGGCTGAAATGGGACCGACCGGCCTTCACATGGTCGATTGGCGCGATCGGATTTGTTGCGAGCAACCGGCTTGCCCATGTTTTCTCCATGTAAGGTCCCGACACCTTTTCGCTGCCGAGCGGCGTGCTGTCGAAGCTCGGCGGCATGCCGATCGAGGGCCTGCGCGGGCGGGCCGGCGTGGCACCGTCGAACGCATGGGCGACGAGC
>Ga0207641_10000467_pt1 | contig 45772 bp, 36 predicted proteins | sample KBSSwiS62_FD_184306 | JGI IMG/M metagenome (GOLD analysis project Ga0207641, IMG submission 184306) | Switchgrass rhizosphere microbial communities from Kellogg Biological Station, Michigan, USA - KBS Switchgrass S6-2 (SPAdes) (version 2) | ecosystem: Host-associated > Plants > Roots >... | reverse complement strand
ATTACTAAAAGAAAAAAATTATCCTGGACCCCTTTTTCGTTTTTTGATAAGAGGTCAAATTGTGTTAATAATAAAGTTTCCACAACTGAAGCACCGAATGCAAATACAAGAGTGACCAAAATGAAAAAGATAAGCTGATATTCAAGTCTTTTTTGTAGCAGGTCAAACCCGATAATAATATAACGCATCAGGTGAGTAAACAGGAACCCAATGGAAGTAAAAATGAGCAACCTGAAATAAAATTTCTGTTGCTCTTCTGTTGATCCCATTTTATCAAAAGAGTATGCAAAAAAGATATTGATAAGGGCAAATAAACCCCAACCACACAACTGTGAGAGCCAATACCTCCTATTTCTTGACATAACGGCCATAAATATAAGTTCAAAATTAAAAGTTTCACCCGCCTTATGCATCCTCTTTTGATTAGTGGTAAATAACACAGCTAAATGGAAAGATGCGCCGGGCTAAAACAATTTTATGACAGTTTTGTTAAAATACAGAATAAAGTTTTAAAACAATTAATTTTGTCATCGTAAAAACAACACATGCAGATCACAGCAGGACCGCTTTTGCAAACCATAAATTCCCCGGAAGATCTTAAAAAACTATCCCGTGAAAAACTTCACCAGGTTTGCGATGAGCTTCGTCAATATATTATCGATGTTGTTAGCGTTCACGGTGGACACTTTGGTGCCAGCCTTGGCGTAGTTGAATTGACTGTGGCACTCCATTATATTTATAATACGCCTTACGATCAGCTTGTATGGGACGTTGGCCATCAGGCCTATGGACATAAAATTCTCACTGGCCGTCGTGATAATTTTCCGACGAATAGAAAATATAATGGCTTAAGTGGATTTCCCAAAAGAAGCGAAAGTGAATATGATACATTTGGTGTTGGCCATTCTTCTACCTCTATATCTGCAGCATTAGGAATGGCAATGGCTGCAAAATATAAAGGGGAAAAGGACAGGAAAGCTGTTGCAATTATCGGGGATGGCGCTATGACTGCTGGTCTTGCGTTTGAAGGTTTGAATCATGCCGGTGTTGCCGATGCTGATTTATTGATCGTGCTCAACGACAATTGTATGAGTATTGATCCAAATGTAGGAGCGCTGAAAGAATATTTAACTGATATCACTACTTCGCCAACATACAATAAGTTGCGTGACGAGGTTTGGCACTTACTCGGCAAATTACCAGTAGGGAAAAAATTTTCAAGAGATATGGCTTCAAAGCTTGAAGCAGGGATGAAAGGTATGGTGAGTAAAAGCAGTAATTTATTTGAAGCATTAAATCTTCGCTATTTCGGTCCAATTGACGGACATAACATAACCAAACTGGTAGATACATTAAAAGACCTGAGAAATATTCCTGGTCCAAAACTATTACACATAGTTACCGTAAAAGGAAAAGGATATGATTTAGCAGAAAAAGATCAAACCAAATGGCATGCTCCAGGTTTGTTTGATAAAGTAACTGGTGAAATACATAAAAAGAAATTTGATTTGCCTCAAGCGCCGAAATACCAGGATGTATTTGGTTACACAATCATTGAACTTGCAGAAAAAAATGAAAAGATCTTCGGTATAACACCTGCGATGCCTTCTGGTTCTTCCTTAAAATATATGATGGAAAAAATGCCGCATCGTGCATTTGATGTTGGCATTGCTGAGCAACATGCGGTTACTCTTAGTGCAGGTATGGCGACGCAAGGCATGAAAGTCTTTTGCAATATTTATTCTTCTTTCATGCAAAGAGCTTATGACCAGGTAGTACATGATGCAGCAATTCAAAAACTACCAGTAATATTCTGTCTTGATCGTGCAGGCCTGGTTGGTGATGATGGCCCAACGCATCATGGTAGTTATGATATTGCTTATATGCGTTGCATACCTAACATGGTTGTAAGTGCACCGATGAATGAAAGCGAATTGCGCAATTTGATGTACACAGCACAATTAGAATCAACAAATCTTCCATTTGTGATTCGTTATCCTCGTGGCGAAGGTGTAATGCCCGAATGGAAGACAGAGATGAAAGAAATTAAGATTGGTACTGGTAGAAAATTAAAAGAAGGAAATGATATCGCCATTCTTTCATTAGGGCATCCCGGAAATTTTGCAGCGGCTGCAATAAGAGATCTGAAAAGCGATGGTTTGAATCCTGCTCATTATGACATGCGTTTTGCAAAACCTTTGGACGACGTAATGTTGCATGAGGTATTCAGAAAATTTGAAAAAATAATTACTGTTGAAGATGGAACAGTTGTCGGTGGATTTGGTTCTGCCGTGCTTGAATTCATGAATGACCATAATTACAAAGCAGAAATAAAAATTCTTGGTATCCCAGATCGGCTTGTAGAACATGGCACTCCAAAAGAACTTCATCATGAATGCGGTTATGATGCACCTGCAATTAAAGAAGCCGTGCTTGAAATGATGAAAGGGAAGATTTCAGTCTCCTCTCCTGTCTTAGGGTAATTTTTATATACTCAGTTATTCCCCGTAATTAATCCCGGCTTTCAGCAATTACTCATTATTGCTGGTTTTTGCTTTGCTCCTGATATAAGTTTGTGTTGCAACTGTTGCGGAACAAAAAGATTTCACTAACTTTTAAAAAGCAACCATTATGCAAACAAAAAACTTTCGGAAGATTGCCGGCCTATTGACCTGCTTTGCGTTATTCTGTCTTTGCACAAATGCTCAAGATCAAACCGTCAAGTATATAGATAGCATAAAAAAAGTCTTACCTCTATTAAAAGGTACAGAAAGAATTGACGCACTCAATCACCTGGGAAGAGCCCATCAGGGAATTAACCCTGATACATCTCGATGGTATTCTCGCCAGGCACTAGTAGAAGCCCAAAAAATTAACTACAGAAGAGGAATGGCATTTGCCCACATGTATTTATCAAGAGTTGAGAATGCACTTGGTGGAGATAATTCTGTCAAGGAATATAATTTACTTCAGGCAATTCCATTATTGGAGAAATTAAAGGATGAAGAAACACTGGCAAGTGAATATGGTGAACTTGGCGCTACCTATTTTAGTCAAAATAAATTTCTACTTGCTATAGAATATTACAAGAAAAGTATTGCCCTGAAAGAAAAGCTCAGTAAATCAAATAATTCGACATGGAGTTTACAACGTATTAGCTATGCTTACCAGGAAATTGGAAGCTATAAGGAAGCTTTTGAATATCGTATGAAATGTTTTGACTTAAGAAAGAAGATCAACGACCCATATGGAATCATTGAATCAATGTTTGAAATGGGTAATCTTTACAGGGACGCTGGCGATCTTGAAACGGCAAATGAGTACTATCGCCAAGTTATTACACATGCTAGATCAGAAGTATTTAAAGATGGACCTCCCACATTTATTATTGGCAGGGCGCATGCCTCATTAGGAAACTATGATTCGGCATTATTTGTTTTTAATAAAATGATTCAGGTTATAGAATCATCCTCTTATAATGAAATGATGAAGGAAAATAATAAGAGGTTTATGAAAACATACATAGCAGAAGTTTACCTTAATAAGGGTCAATATGATAAATCCCTTGAGTATTCACTTGAACCGCTAGATTATTTTAAGAAGAACAAAAGATTGAATGACGCTTTAAGGGTTTTATTAACTATCGGAAATGCATATCTGGGAGAAAAGAATTATATAAATGCTATTGAGCATTCAAAACAAGCATTTCGGCTTGCTAAAGAAACAAACTCAAAAAAAAGCATTAAAGATGCCAGCAAAATATTATGGAAAGCTTATCATCAGATAAATAGTACAGATAGTGCTTTTCTATACCTACAACAATATTTATTGGCAAAAGAATCAATGGAAGTAAATCGATCCGCGAGGGAATTAGCTTTTTTTAAAGCGACCCAAGAAGACAAAGTAAAGCAAGCTCGTATTGAGCTTTTAACCAATCAAAACACACTCAAAGAACAAACACTTCTGTTGCAGCAAGAAAATTTCCGACGGGAAAATCTTTCAAAGAAATTTTTAATTGCAGGCCTTCTGGGCCTGTTTGTGTTAGGCGTGATTATTCTCAGAAGTGTTTCATTAAAACGAAAACTTGAGGGTGAAAAAAGAATGCTGGCTGAAAAAGAATTGCAATTACAAAAAATAGGAAATGAGCGACGAATAACTGATTTGGAAATGCTGGCCCTTCGCTCACAAATGAATCCGCATTTTATTTTTAATTGCCTCAATTCAATTAATCGATTTGTTTTGCGAAATGATACGGAAGCGGCCAGCGGTTATCTTACGAAGTTTTCAAAGTTAATGCGTATGGTACTGGAGAATTCAAAGCAAACACTCATCCCGCTGGAAGAAGAAGTAAAATGCCTCGAACTTTATATACAGATGGAGCAATTCAGGTGTAAAAATTCTTTTACTTATTATATCAAGTATCACGATGGAGTGAACACAGAAGAAGCAATGATCCCGCCACTATTATTACAACCCTTTGTAGAAAATGCCATCTGGCATGGCGTGAATCCAAAAGATAGCGATGGCGAGATCGGTATTGAATTTCTGCAAAAGCAAGAAGCATTATATTGTATTGTGAAGGACAATGGCATTGGACGTAAAAAAGCATCGGAGCTGAAATCGCAGTTAGCGGCTAATCACAAGTCAATGGGTTTGCAGATCACGAAAGAACGGCTGGCGGTAATGGGTAATAATTATAGTAAAGAATCACCTGTGGAGATCGAAGATCTTTATGATGAAAATGGATTGGCAGAGGGTACCCAGGTCACTATTAAAGTTTTTTCACTTCCTGCATTTGAAGAATTAAAACCATCGCTGAATTTATAATTTTTTAAGAATGATCAGGGCTATTATCGTTGATGACGAACCTTACTGCTGCGACACACTCGAGACAATGCTGGAAAAATATTGCCCGGATGTTCAGCTGGTTGCTGTCTGTCATTCCGGTGAAGAAGCAATTATTGCTATCAGTCAACAAAAACCCGATCTCGTCTTTTTGGATATTGAAATGCCCCGCATGAATGGTTTTGATATGCTGCAAAAGATCGGTTCTGTCAATTTCGAAATTATTTTCACCACCAGTTTTGATCAATATGCTTTACGGGCTATTCGTTTCAGTGCCCTGGATTATTTACTTAAACCGATTGATAAGGATGACCTGGTGAATGCAGTACAGAAAGTTATTCAGCGGAGTCAAAAACCCATTGCGCAGCAATTACAGTTGTTAATGCAGAAATTGCAGCAACCAACAAACCCAATCAATAAAATAGCGTTACCCACTATGGAAGGTCTACAAATGGTACCGGTAGAATCTATTCTGTATTGTGAGTCGGACAGCAATTACACTACTTTTCATTTAAAGAATAAACAAAAGATCATTGTATCCCGCACTTTAAAAGAAATGGAAGAAATGCTGGAAGAATATTCTTTCGCCAGGGTGCACAGCTCCTATCTTGTCAATCTCCGGGAAGTGAATAAATACATCAAGGGCGAAGGTGGTTACCTGGTGTTAAATGATGGCAGTACCGTAAATGTTTCTGCGAGCCGGAAAAAATTATTGCTGGCAAAGCTGCAGCCGGGAAAAATATAAACTGTAGTTGATTACAGTTAATAAACGGCATTTTTGGTCAATTGATTGTTGGCATCATCCCTTTTTTAAATTATCTTGATAAGACTTCTGTGAGCTACCCGTTTCCACCTTATTCCAATTGAGACTTCATATTATTCCTGTTTAGAAATTAGGATACTACGAAATATGATCCACCCGTCAACAACAGATCTCATAGAATTATTGAAGCAAATTGTGAAGATGCTTCAGCCCTATGCTCAATCGCATGGCATTGAGTTGCGGTTTGAATCAAAAGAAGAAAAATTGGTGTTGCAGTTCCGTCCCGACCTGGTCATTCATGATCTGACAAACCTTATCTGTAATATCATTAGCTATACACCACAGGAAAATACGATCACAATAATAGCAGAAAAGAAAGCAGGCGACTTAAAGATAACCGCAGTGAATACTGGCATTAATCTTTCACCGGTTACCGAGATCACACGGTCATGCCGGCAGCAGGTAAGTGTAAACGGCGATAAAGAGAGCAAACAAACCTGGTTCTCATTTACGATCACAGTAACAATTGAGAAACAAAAGGAAAAAAACAATAAACCGGTTGAACCGGTTAATAAAAAAAAGATACCAGACTATTACAACGAAATAAGAAACCGGCTTCGTTCTCATTTTTCAAAAGCCGATACACTGGTAGCGCAATTATCCATCTTGTATCCGAAAGAAGCGGCATTCCTGCAAAAGATAAATGCAGTGATCATTGCCAACCTGGAAAATGAGCTCTTTGACACATCAGCATTAAGCAGGGAAATGAATATGAGTCGTGCAGGATTATTCCGGCGATTGAAACCATTGATACAGCAACCGCCGGCTGCCTATATAAGATCGATCCGTTTGCAAAAAGCAAAAGAGCTATTGGAAACAACAGATATCACGGTGGGTGAAGCGGCCTTTAAATCAGGGTTTCAAACACAAAGTCATTTCACCAAAGCGTTTTCAGAAAACTTTGGTTTTTTGCCATCATATATCCGGAGAAAAAATCATTCTGCAACGAAAGAATAAACCTTTGCAACAATTATGTTAACAAATACCTGATCCTGGAAAGTATATTTAATAAAACATTTTTTATGGACACACTTCAAAAAAACAAAGAACTGATCATTGATTATTTCAATGCCGTTAGCGGAGTAAAAAAGACAAGAAAACTCCTGGAAAAATATGTATCAGATCAGCACCTTATTGAACATATTGAGTTTTTCGACTCTGTTTTTCCTGCCTATGAAATTTTTGCCGATGAAATGCTGGCAGAGGGAAACCGGGTAGCCGTAAGAGGAAGACTCAAAGGCCGCCATGAGGGTGAGCTGAACGGTATTCTTCCAACGTATAAAAATGTTGAATTCCCATTCTCCATTAGTTATGAAATTGAGAATAACAAGATCATCAGTCACTGGCTTATTGCGGACCAGATGATGCTGATGGAGCAACTGGGTGTGATGAATGCCGTTAGTTAAGGGGCTGCAGAGATCATTCATTAATTATCCGTAATTACTCATTCATTTGTACTGTTTACTCATGCATGCTGGTGTTTCGTATCCAAAGAGAATAATTTAGAAACGGCTAACCGATCTCTTAAATATTTAAAAACTTTATTATGATACTCGTAGCAGGTTCAACAGGATTGTTGGGCAGCGAGATCTGCCGCCAGCTTACCGCTCAACAAAAACCGGTAAGAGCATTGGTAAGAAAAACTTCTTCACCAGAAAAAGTTAACGCATTAAGACAAATGGGTTGTGGTTTGACTGAAGGTGATTTTAAGGACAAAACTTCTTTGTTGAAGGCCTGCAAAGGATGTGATGTGGTGATCTCCACTGTCTCTTCCACCTTATCAAGACAGGAAGGAGATAATATTCAAACTGTGGATCAGGAAGGCAATCTCAACCTGGTATCCGCAGCAAAAGAGGCAGGGGTAAAACAATTTATTTTTATTTCTTTCCGTCATAAGAATGCAACGGAAAATCCGCTTACAGAAGCCAAGCGATCTACAGAACACGCTATCAGTAGCAGTGGAATGAAATATACCATTCTCCAGGCATCCAATTTTATGGAAATATGGCTGAGTCCTGCTTTGGGTTTCAACTATACCGATCATATTGCACAAATACCTGGTGATGGAAACCAATTGATCAGTTATGTTTCGTATAAAGATGTAGCTGCATTTACCGTGGCAAGCGTGGATAGTGCCGCAGCAAAAAACAAGACATTAGAGATCGGCGGACCCGAAGCAATAAGTCCTGCACACGTGATAAAGGAGTTTGAAGAAATCGATAAGCATCCATTTATTGCTAATTATATACCGGTGTCCGCATTACAACAACAGGCAGATGAAGCGACAGATTACTGGCAAAAAATATTTTCAAACCTGATGATCTTTTATGCGAATGGTGATGCAATAGATATGAAACCGGTGCTTGAAAAAATTCCAGTGAAGCTGTATTCAGTAAAAGATTATGCAAAGGCAGTGTTGAAAAAAGAAGAAGCAGTTGTGTAGTGAGAAATAATATAAATGAACCATACCTGCACACTAAAGTGTGAGAGGTATTGATCAAGTGAGACCTTATGTTTGTCTTAAAGCGCCATTATCCTTTTCCGTTACCCTTACCATTTAAGATTTCATAATTCAAGATTAGTAGCATCGACAATTATCCGGAAGGACGATGGGTATTGTATTGCCCTGGCTGCCCAATATTCATACTTAAAAAAGTTTTTATGAATCCTAAACTAATCGTTTGCACGCTGCTCCTTTTTATAGCAAGTTTTGTAAATGGACAAAATTTCTACGATTACAGAAGCATGTCGACTCCAGGCTGGGAAATATATTATCACAATTATTTTTGGCCATATCCATCATGGGGAATGTTTGATGCCAATTCATGGGCTCCAACGAACACTACCGTTCCTTACCTGGACATTCAATGGACTACAAGTAATGTAGCAGATGTTACAATTCGTATTCTTAATGCAAAAGGCAAAACAGTAAGAACCCTGATGGCAGATAATGTAAGCACACAAAGGATCTATCTTGATGGGCTTCCGGGAGGAACTTACATGGTTATGTTAGTCAACGATTCTGATCAGCAAGTTGTAAGATTTGTGATAAAATAGAAAACGCTTAATAAAAAGGTTTGCGTTTGCAGACCTTTTTTCATTTTGAAAAATCCAAAAGACTAACTCCCATTGACTATAACAACAAACATTGATCACGGTTAGGATTTATTAATGCAAAACCACTTTGCATTAGAATTGATTGGCTTTGTTCTTTATTTAAGTTATATTGATAAGACTTCTGTGAGCTAACCTGTTTCCACCTTATTCCAATTGAGACTTCCGCTTATTTCTGTTTAGTAGCACCAAATATTTAAACCACTTTTATGCACCCAACACTTGCCATATCGGTTTCTTTACGAGCACAGAAGAACTGCCTGGCCATTTTATTACTGGTGTCTTTCCAGATCCTTGCGCAACCACCCGCCACCCGCCGCACTCCGGTAACGGATGATTATTTCGGTATGAAAGTGACCGACAACTACCGCTGGATGGAAAACCTTCAGGATAGTTCAGTATTAAAATGGTTTGAAGCACAGGATACTTATGCAGAAAATTTGTTTAATAAAATTTCCGGTCGTGACCAGTTGCTCGCGGAATACAATGCATTGGACAGTATACAAAAAGAACAAAGATGGTTTGTACGGAAGGATGGAGACTATTATCTGTATTTGAAACGGGATATAAAAGAAGACAGTACTCAATTACTAAGAAGGAAAGGTGACAATGGAAACGAGGAAGTGGTGATTGATTTTAAAAAAATGTTTCCAGGAAAAAAGATGAGACCGGGGATGTTCGAATATAGCCCGATCAGCAAATACATTGCCTTTTATATTTTTGAAGGGGACCATGAGGCGATCACACTTTACTTCTATGATCTCGCAAATCGAAAGTTTTCGCCGGAACAGATCAGATACTCTTTTGGTGGCTATCCCTTCAAGACAAAATTCACCAGGGATGGCAAAGGCTTTTTTTATTTCACTGTTAAAGTTGTAAATAATAAAAGGACCGTAATCAATACTAAGGCTATGTATCATCGAATCGGTGATTCCCAGGAAATGGATAAGGTGCTGATGTCAACAGAAAAATACCCGGATTTGTTCCCGGGCATTGACAGTACTCATTGGCACGAAGTATCGGTAGACCCGGATTTTCATTATTTAATTTTGCGAAGCTCCGACTACGATTTTATTGCCCCTTATAGCGAATTAGAAAAAGATAGAATTAATTGGGTGATGCTTACCAGGCCTGCTGACAAATTAGGGCAGCCAATTATTCGCAATGATATCGCTTATTTCTTATGTAAAACCGTCCCTAATCAGCAACTGGTTAAATGCAACTTAGGCAACTTAAAAAACCTTTCGTTTGAAACAGTTATTCCTGAAGGGAATTATAAGTTCGATAATCTTTCGGCTACAAAAGATTTTCTGTTTCTACGATATACAAATGGAATAACCACCTGGTTTAAGCAATATAATACCATTACGGGTAAACTGGAAGACGCTAAAATTAACGAAGACGGAATTATGCAGCCCGAGCGAATCAGTGAAAGCGGGAATGAATTAAGATTGACGCTAACATACTGGAACAAACCCTCCATTCCTTATCTATATGACGCGATTACAAAAAAACTCTCAAAGTCTTCAATTAAAGACTGGAATGGTTATAAAGGTTTCGAGGATATAATTGTTAAAGAAGTAGAGGTGCCCGCTCATGACGGAGTAATGGTTCCATTAAGTATTATTTATCATAAGAATACAAAACTAGATGGAAGCGCTGTTTGTATGCTGGAGGGTTATGGTTCATATGGCTCAGTATTGGCTCCCTGGTTCTCTACGGACTTTCTAATGTATTGCAAACGGGGGATCGTGTTTGCAATTGCTCATGTAAGAGGTGGTGGAGAAAAAGGCGAAGCATGGAGATTAGCAGGTTTCAAAGCAACAAAACCTAATACATGGAAAGATTTTATTTCATGCGCTGAGTGGCTTATTAAAAATAAATACACATCCAGCAATAAGCTAGTTGCGACCGGTGGTAGCGCTGGCGGTATTACAGTTGCGAGGGCTATCACAGAAAAGCCAGATCTGTTTGCCGTGGCGTGGAATAGAGCGGGTGTAGCGAATAGTTTACGCTATGAATTTAGTTCCGGAGGTGCTGCTAATACTTCCGAGTTTGGTACAATTAAAGATTCATCAGAGAGCCGCTATCTCTATGAGATGGATGCTGTTTGCCATATATACAATAATGTAAAATATCCTGCCGTATTATCAACAGCGGGTATGACCGATGGCCGTGTTCCTGCATGGCAGGCCGCAAAATTCACTGCTGCTCTTCAACAGGCAACAGTCAGTGCTAAACCCGTTTTGCTTCAAGTTTATTTTCAGGGCGGTCATTTTGGAGAATCAGGGAAATCAAAAAATATAAACACTGCTAATGAAATGGCCTTTGCCTTGTGGCAGGCGGGCCATCCGGATTTTCAATTGAAAAAAGATTAGTCGAAGATTTTTACTGAAGATTAAAAACATTATAGATTTTAAAATTAAAATAAGCTATTATGAAAAGTAAAATGTTTTTGATTCACCTGGTTATTTTTTGTAATTGTATTTCATTCCATTTAGCGGCGCAATCACATTTCAGTTCCGCCAAGCCGGTAATCACGGAATACAAGATCAGTTCACGTGTTTTGAATGAAGGAAGAAAAATAACCATCTACAAACCACCGGTGCTCCCGGAATATGTCAATGCTGTATCTCCTGTTATTTATACACTGGATGGAGAATATCATGCTGATTTTATTGTTACGCTTATTAATTATGTTAGCGAACGTTTTGTAACCATGCCACCGATAACAGTAGTTGGCATTGAAAACACCCCCAATGGCCGTGCTGGTCGTGACAGGGATATGACGCCTTTGATAGCAAAAGACAGTTCGGTGTATAAAACCAGTGGTGGTGCTGAAAAATTTTTACAATTTATTCGCGAAGAAGTATTTCCCCTCGTGGAGAAAGAACATAAAAAAATCCCTTACCGTGTTTTGGTAGGTCATTCCCTTGCTGGTTTTCTGTCTATACATTGCTTCCTCCACCATCCTGAAATGTTTAATGCATACCTGGCGAGCAGCCCTGCCATGCACCTAAATAACAGCGCCTATTTAAAAATTGCTGAAGAAAAAATAAACAACGCAACTGAACGAAACAACCGGTTATTCTTTAATGTAGCTCATGAAGAAGCCCCCTATTTAAGAAATGCTAAAAAAATTGATTCCTTATTACAGGCAAAAAAGCTGAAAGGGCTGTCCTTCCAGTTTCAATACTATCCTAAAGAAACACACGGAACAGTATACATGAAATCTTTCTATGACGGACTTCACTATATTTTCCAAATGGATCCACCGGATGGCGGTATGCAACTCAATAATATTAAATGGGAATTGTTTGAAAATCATTACAAGAATCTTTCAGAAATCTTTGGTTACTCTATGAAGCCCGAAGAGAGTATGATAAACAGCTATGGATATCAGTTCCTCGCGGATAAAAATATCGACAAAGCTCTTGAATTTTTCAAAAAGAATGTTGAGAATTATCCGCAATCAGCAAATGCGTATGACAGCTATGCTGAAGCATTGCTTGCAAAAGGAGATAAGAAAAATGCGATGATCAATTATGAAAAAGCATTTCAGATGGATCCGACAAATACTATGGCAAGAGATATTGTGAATAAATTAAAGAATGAACAATAAATGAAAGCGATGAAAAAGAAAGAAAGAATTCAAACAACAGAAATGGCTTTATAAAACATAAAGCAACTATTTTGACCACCACTTTTCAACCAGTAACAGAAACAAGCCGGGAAGAAAGTCTGGACACACTCAGAGGTTTTGCAATTGTGGGTGTACTGTTTGCATTATTTCTTGAATGGGATAATCTTGGAGTTCCTCCGGGCGATAATCAAACTTCCGCTTTTAAATTCATTGACCAGGCCGCTAATATTTTTTTGCATGGCAAAGCCTATAACATACTAGCCTTCTTATTTGGCTACGGTTTTGCCTTGCAGGCCATGCGGGCCAAACACAATGGAGTTAACCTCTTGCCCTTTGCTCTCCGGCGTGCCCTGGGATTGTTTATTCTCGGCACTTTGCATGCCGTAATTCTAAGAGATGGAGATATCGTCGGCCCTTATGCAATCTGTAGCCTTTTTATCATTTTACTCAGAAACAGCAGCGATAAAAAAATATTGATCGCAATAGGCACAATGTTCCTCATTCCCTTCCTTTACTTTCTTATACTGAAATCGATGGGCAGGCAACCCGCGCCATGGGGAGGGGTGAAGGAAGGAACTGGTGTATTTTCGAAAAATATAGCCTATCTTCTTCAACATTGGTACCCCCACTTTATCGAAATATACTCCCCCGCTTTATTTCTCTTTTTCGTTGGCATGTATACTTCACGAAAACAATGGCTGGAAAAACTGCAAAACAATCCGCGCCAAATGGTTTTCGTTTTGCTTGTAGGCGCTGTATTGTGCGTCATTAATTATTTTATTCCGTGGCAACAAATATTGTATCGCAAAATCGATTTCAATTCCTCTGATTTTTATCTAAGCCTGTTCATTAATTTTTTAAGGGGCATAACCCGTTTGCCATTTACATGGGGAATTGACTTGGTCTATATAGCTATTATTCTGCAATTGCTCAAAAGGAATGCAACAAGAAAAATGCTGCAGCCATTGACCAATATCGGAAAAATGGCATTAACTAATTACCTCCTTCCCGATATATTTTTTATTCCACTGTTTTTTATTTTTTTCAATCTGTGGGCAAAAGTACCGGTGCTGTATCAATTGCTGATGGCAAGCGGATTTGCGATTTTTCTAGCTGTCTTCAGCACATGGTGGCTAAAGCGATTTCATTTCGGGCCATTTGAATGGTTACTTCGTTCATTCACCTATTGGAAATGGCAACCGATGAAGAAGAAAGAAATCGCAGTATGACCGAATTATTTAAAAAGCTGTTTTTTCTAACTAAATTTAAACATGCAACGGGCTGTCCTTATTCTTGCATGCTTTTTTATTTGTACAAATTGCTTTGCACAATTGTATCCCTTTGTTCATTATACACCAAGGGAAGGACTTGTTAATAACAAGGCCAAACTCATTTTCCAGGACAGCAAGGGGAAATTATACATTGGTACTTTCGGCGGGTTAAGCATATATGATGGCAGTCGCTTTACCAATTTTGATATTAATAATGGCTTAGAGAATAATCTTATCAACGATATTGTAGAAATGGGAGATGATTCTATATGGGTACTGGTCAATTCTCAAAAAATAAATTATGTAGTAAATGGCAGGATCAAAACTTTTACACCCGCTGATAATTTCACACCGGTAATAAATAAATTAATAAAATGCAGTGATGGATATTATTATGCAATTTGTGATGAAGGTCTATTCAGATTGCAGGACAGAAAATTTATAAAAATAGATCTTTCAGGACTGCCTGAAGGAATCGAAGGTATATCGTTAAATAAGGCAATTGAATTTGACAAAAAATTATTTATTGTTTCTGATCCTGGTTATAAATACAATGTCGGCAATCTTTTAGTTTATGATCTCATTAAAAAAAAATTGATTGCTTACAAGTTAGGAGTTAATGCGATTTTATTATTTAGCCCTGCAAAAGACCAACTGTGGATCGCATCTTATTCCAATTTTTATACTTTTAATGGATTAGAGGGAAACAATATTTTATTAAAGCCTTTTTCCTATTCAGACCATCATTTTCCCGAAGGTCTTATACCCCGTTTTATCTACAAGGATCGCCAGGATAACTTATGGGTAACGACAGCTTTCAAAGGGCTATATAAAATTGGTTCCAATGGTGACGTAACCCTGTTCACAAAAGAAAACGGCTTATCTATAGATTTTCAGTCCTCTGTTTTACAGGATCATGAAAACAACATGTGGTTCACAAACGAGTACACGGGCCTTTGTAAACTCTCAAATCAACAATTGGTTTATTACCCCGAATATGAGCCCGGTCTGACAGTAAATGATATTTCAGTAACTCCTTCTACTGATTCTGTATGGTTGTACGATGGAGATCATGGTGTGGCATGGCTTGCACTTCCTTATCATAAGCCAAAAAAATTTTTATTTAAAACCCCACTTGGATCAGGGAGACTTTTTCTTGCAAAAAAAGGATTTGTAACAAGCGCAAATAAAATTTATTCAGTCCAAAAAATTCCAGGTGATCAAATATCACTTAGCCCTTATTATATCGATGACACCGGATCAGGATTTACCGACGCTTTGTTGGATAACAATCAAAACCTTGTAACATCTTCTACAAGAATTACTGCTTTCGCAGATGACCAGGTTTTGCATGCATCATTTGATTATATGGCCGATCAGTTTACCATTGATAAAAAGAATCGTATTTGGGTTGCGCCAAGAAGCAATAAGCTATTTTGTTTCGAGCTTTCCGGTCATAATACTCATGCCAAACTTACTCTGTCAAAAACATTTGATACGATAACGACGAATAGTCCAAGGTCTATTACAGCAGATAATGATGGTAATATCTGGATCGGCACAAGGGGCCAGGGGCTTTTTTATTTTTTATTGGATGGATTAACGATCCGTTCAGTAAAAAATATCACAACCAAGGATGGTTTAACTGAAAATTTTATTGGTCGTTTGTTTTGCGATAAAGACAATAATATCTGGGCCTGCAGTCCATCTGGTGTTGACAGGATCAAATTTTCACACAATAATTTTTTGATCGAGAATATTACAAAAAGTAATAATTTTTATTTGCCATCTGCAGAAGTCGCACAGTCTGCAAACGGAACGATCTGGATATTGACCTCGGCAGGTATTGTTACGTACAGTCCAAAAAGGGCTGCAATAGTAGATTGGAAACCTAAACTCATTTTCTATGATATAGTTTATAGCAACAAAGGCGAACAACCAATTCCGAAAAGTCATGAGTTGAAATATTTTCAGAATAATCTTGCTTTCCTTCTCTCCGCTCCAACTTATATTGATGAAAAACAAACAAGATTCAGTTATATGCTGGAAGGAAGCGGGAATGAAAACTGGAGTGAGCCTTCAACAAATACTTCGATAAATCTTGTAAACCTATCCTCCGGTGAATACACTTTAAAAGCAAAAGCGATTTTTTTACATGGCTTTTATCCTGATGTTGAATCTTCTTTTTCTTTTACTATCCTGCCGCCGTGGTGGTTAACGTGGTGGTTCAAATCAATAGTGGCTCTCGCAATTGCAGGATTGATCTTTCTTGGTGTAAGATCTTATATCAAGCGTAAACTCGAAGTACAAAGATCAATTCTTGAAAGGAGACAAGCCATCGAAAAAGAAAGAACAAGAATAGCAACAGATATGCATGATGATCTCGGTGCAGGTCTTTCCCAAATAAAATTTTTGAGTGAGGCGATCGGCATGAAGCGCCAAAAACATTTGCCGATCGAAGAAGAAGTGAGCAGTATAAGAAGTTTTTCTGATGAAATGATCGATAAAATGGGCGAGATCGTTTGGGCGCTGAATGAAAAGAATGATACATTGAACGACCTGCTTTCTTATACCCGGTCTTATGCCGTAGAGTATTTAGAACAAAATGGGATCAAATGCCACGTAGATGAGCCTGAAAATATTTCGCAGGAAGATGTAAGCGGTGAATTCAGGAGAAATATTTATTTAACAGTAAAAGAATCTTTACACAATATTGTAAAACATGCACAGGCCACTGAAGTTTCTATGACCATAGAAATAACAAAGTGGCTTGTAATAAAAATAAAAGATAATGGTATTGGACTTGATAAATCCATCCCAGGTGAGTTTGGTAATGGTTTGATCAGCATGAGAAACAGGATGCAGGAATTGCGTGGAAGTTTTGAAATTGAAAGTAAAAATGGAACTGAGGTAACGATAAAAGCGCCGTTATTTTTAGCTTAATTCCCAATTGAAAAATGAACCACGAAGACACCGGGACACAAAGCGTTCACGAAGATTACTTTGTGTTACTCAGTGGCTGCCTTAGTGGTTCAAAATCCAAATTAAAGGTGAGGATTAACTTTCGTTATATTGGCGGTCATTTAATACAGGTTTAATTTCGCTTATGAGCATATCCATAGCAATCGTTGAAGACCTTGATGTAGTAAGAAACGGGTTAAAAGATTTCATTTCTCTCAGTACTGACTTTCTTGTAGTCGGTTCTTATAAATCAGGTGAAGAAGCGCTACAAAAATTACCAGAGACAAGACCTGATATTGCGATCATGGACATCAATCTTCCCGGTATGAATGGCATTGAATGTATCCGCCAGGTAAAAGATAAAAGTCCCGGGACACAATTCATGATGTTTACTGTTTATGAAAACGATGATAAAGTTTTTGAAGCATTGAAAGCCGGCGCCTCCGGTTATTTATTAAAAAATACGGGGCTCTTGCAAATTGCAGAATCGGTAAAAGAATTACATGAAGGTGGTAGCCCGATGAGTGCCAACATTGCAAGAAAGATGGTAAACCTTGTTCGAGGTGATGCGGATAAAAAAACTCCTTTTCTTGATCTTCTTTCTCCAAGAGAAAAAGAAATTCTGCAATTGCTGGCAAAAGGATTATTGTATAAAGAGATCGCAGAACAATTAAATATTACTACAGGAACGGTTCGTATCCATATACATAAGATTTATGAAAAACTACATGTACAAAACAGAACCGAAGCGATTAATAAAGCTTTTGGGAAGTGAGTGGTTCTGAAATTACGACCATGTATTTGCGAAGGTTTGGAATTGTTGTTTGTCAAATCCGGATGCAGTACAGTAGTGATTTACAGCCGATTGATCTTCCGTCCGCCAAGCTTTTGCAAAACACTTTTGTTGTGTGAAGTTTTTCTAAAATGCACTTTCCCAAGCTGCATGCAAAATAGTATGCACTGTCGCCATCTCAGATTCGAATTGCTCCTGACTAATAGCATTTCCCACTCTTTTTGCAAGTTGCTTCTTTTGCTTTCCATTCATAGAACTGACTTGCTCATTAGTGCGCCGCCAGTCTTCATGGTTTGGATAACATTCTTCTAAAGAATACGATTCTAAAAATATGATTTGATTGTTTCTTTTTAAATCTTTAAAACGACTTAGAAAATCTTTTACGCCACCTTCTCTTTTTTCAGAAGGCTTATCACAAAGAATTTGGATTTTATCTTTATACAAACTTTTATTTAGAGGTGAGAATACTTTCTCAATAGAATTTATAGTTCTTTCAGCCTGATCTAAGTCACCCTCTGCCGAAATAATTTGAATATGGCATTTGTCAAGATAAAAACGTTTGATTACTCTGGTTAAAAATTCAACCTCGCTCGGCCCCTCTACTATTAAGAAGTTCCGGGGAAGTAACAAATCTGAAGGGCTTCCTCCTAATAGCTCATAAACTATATAAGGTTTTTCAAATTCGCCAATTGGAAAAATAGTAGTTTCTTTATTAATCTTTTCGACTTTGAATATTTGTTGTATTTCATGCTCATCTGCTACGAGAACTGAAGAATGAGTGTTTATAAAAACTTGATCCATCGTCGAAGCCAGTTCAAGTAGAACATTTTTCAAGTTGCGTTGCGCTGTTGGATGCAAATGCAATTCTGCTTCATCAATAAAAAAGAGAAACGACTTTCCCACTTCTTCATTCCTCCTCCTAAATTCTGCATACGCTTGAATAATTGCTAACATTAGTGCTCTTTGCATGCCATCACCCTTTTCCGAAGCAGTAGTTTCTACTCCGTCATCAACAGTGGTTTCAAAATTCTTCAGAAGATCATCAAATACCGGTGGGGTCACTTCAAATTTGACTTTTGTAGTATCAGGAAACTGCTTCTCTAAATGCAATTTCACTTTATGACCAAGATTATCAAATTCGATCTTAATTTCTGAATCATCGGCTTCAAAAAGTTCAGTAAACTTGTCCTGAAACATTTTGTATTGGGAATTCTTTTCCAGAATTGTAGCGAGTACTCCCGAGAGCATTATTCCAACTGGAGTTGTTTTTGAATATTTTGCAACACTATCAAAATACTGTTTTGTACTTATATATTCAAAGCGAGGCAAGAAATCATTAAAAGCTGAATCAAATCCAGTAGGTAACTTTTCGATTTCCGCACCATCAATAATAATCTTCCTTTTGTTATCTATGCTGCTCCTTTTTACTGTTATCGTATCGCTTTCTTTTATTACCGTTTTAATTTTGGATCCATTTGCTTCATTTTTCATTTTTGAAATTCCATCTTGAGCACCAACAAATTCAATCTGCACTATAATCTCATTTTCAATGTTTCTTCCAAAGGAAATCTCTCTTAAATTCACTGATTTGGTAGTTCCGTTATAGAACCACTCCACCGCTTCAAATAAATTTGTCTTCCCACAGTTGTTTTGACCTACAAAAACATTAAGGTCTTTGCAGTCGATAGAAGCTTCGTGAATAGACCTAAACTTTGTGACCGTGATTTTAGAAATTTTCATTTATAGAAGGAATTTGATTAAAATTTCCACGACTCAGAAATTGACGAAACTTATTCCAAAAACTTTCGCCAATACAACTAAGATAATCTTCATTTCCGAAAGTTTATACTGACACTTATACCCCATATGTGGTATTTTATTAATTGCTTTCCCAAGAAACTTTAGTCATAGTCATCCACACACTTGTTTGTAAAACTTTATTGTTCGTTTATAAATTCTTCTTTAAGAATAGCTAATGCATAGATCGATAGGTTAACTAAGGTTAATGCAACCCGGATCATTGCATATAAACTTTTGTCATATTGTATTCGCCTCTTCTCAATTCTATTTTGCATACTGAAATTTTTTCTAAACCAAAATCATTCTTTTATGTCCACACTCCTTCAGCCACTATCGGCATCGAACCGTGACCGAAACCTCGACATACTTCGTGGTTTTGCATTAGCCGGTGTACTGTTTATGTTTTGCGTAAGCGATAATGGCCCATCTTACGGCTATACAAATTCTCTTTTAGACGAGATCATAGCCTGGCCAAAATATGTTCTTATAGAGAGCAGGATGTACACTATGCTTATTCTCATTTTTGGGATCGGCTTTCATGTACAATTGGAAAAAGCAAAACAAAACAACACTTCAATAGTCCCTGTTTTTACAAGAAGAATTATTGGATTGCTCATTTTAGGTTTTATTCATGCAGTATTAATAAGCAAGCGGGATATCCTGATGTTTTATGGGGCCGCTGGGTTTTTCTTATTACTGATTCGAAACCTAAGCAGTCGTCAATTACTTATAGTTCTCGGAATAGTGTTTGCCATTATGATAAGTAGTATTGTCTATATTCTTTTTGGCAGTGTCTGGGGGCAAACCTATAAGCTTGTGGAGCCCAATAACTATCCCGATTACCTGCAATACAATTGGCAATTTTTCAAGATCTATCACCAGGTGTACGGTATTTATATTGAAATGTTATTTCATTTCTTACTGGGCTTTTGGATCAGCAAAGCAGGCATATTGAAAAAAATAAATGAGAATAAAAAATTCAGAAGCCGCTTGCTTATAATATCGTTAGCAGTAACTGCGATATTAATTCCGTTTAATTATTTTATCCTTGAGGATCTTTATCCTGTGATCACGAAGGCTCTTGCAGTCAAATGGCTCATCTATTCTGCAACGCGGATCTTTACCATTCTGTGGTATGTATTGACCACCGCATGTGTTACTCTTTACGCAACATTGCTCATCAGTCTAGCAAGATCAGCAAAAGGAAAATGGCTTCTTCCATTGGCATCTTTTGGACAAATGGCATTAAGCAATTACCTGATCCAATCTCTTGTACTTGTTCCTTATTTTCTGCTGACAAACAAATTCAAAACTGTGGCACCTACCGAAGGCCTTATTTTATTCATAGTATTCTTTGCATTACAACTTTTATTCAGCACCTGGTGGATGAAAAAATATACAATGGGGCCATTTGAATGGGTCCTGCGTTCATTCACTTATTGGAAATGGCAACCTTTAAAAAAACGATTGCAAAACGAATTTGACCATGAAAAACAAATGATCACCATCTCAAATCCCCAATTCCTGTAGAAACCACTGATCAAAAATCATTAATCATTAAACTATCTCGAAAAAGATAGCCATTAAAAACAAAAACAAATGAAACAGTTAATTCAAATTTCCAAAGGAAAAAAATTATGGGTAGCAGTGATCGCACTGGTCATTACTGCAACTACATCAGCACAACAATTCTTCGAAGATCCGCTAACCAAGATCAAGAAAATAGATATCGCGGAAGCCTTTAATAAAATTGAAGTGCGGGGTAACGCTGTTATTGTGCTTACCAATGATCTTACAAACAGTGTTGTGTTGCGTGGTGATGTCAACGCCCTGGAAGAGGCGACGGCTCGAGTTAAGAAAGGCAAGCTCGTTATTAATGCCAACAAGAATTATTACGGAACTAAATTCATTATTTATTTACCCGCAGGTAGTATTCATTCATTGGCCACTTCCGGGAATACTGAAATACTTTCTACCGGAACGATCAAAGTGAGCGATCTTGAAATATTACTTTCCGGATCTTCTCATGTCTCAATACGACATGAAGGCAACCTGAGAATTACTCCCGAAACAGGTTATGAAATAACTGATAGCCGCAAATGATCAGAAAAATTTTCTAAAAAAAATTAACCAGCAGTTCTCTAATACTCCGGTAACTGAAGAGTTACCGGAGTAAGAACTGTGTTACCGAAACGTTCAACAAACCAAACCATTTCATAAATCAAAAACTAAACAATCATGAAACAGTTTTTCTTTTTCTTACTAACCTGCTTATGTGTAAATATGTATGCAACTGTTCGCACAGTAAGTAACGTTCCTTCAACATTGGCTCAATATAACACCATCCAGGCGGCTGTGGATGCTTCAGCAAGCGGTGATACTATTTATGTTCAGGGAAGTACTACCCACTATGCCGGTTTTACCATTCTGAATAAACGTCTCACCATCATCGGGCCCGGGTGGTCGCCTGCGCAAAATTTCCAGGCATTTAAGGCTACCGTTGAAACTGCGGTAGCGATCAATGGTATCGCCAGCAGAAAAACGGAGATACAGGGCCTGGAATTTACTACAAGCATATCAATCATTACAAACAACCCTGACAGCCTTCGATTCATTCGCAATCAATTTGAAGCGGCCGTCTATCTTGGTTTTTCCTCGGTATATAATGGTTGGCTCTTCGAAGGAAACTGGTTTGACAAAGGCTTTGTATCCGCAGGCGGCGGTGATACCGTCACCAATTTCCTTTTTCAGAATAATATTTTTTATGCGACTTCGACTAATGGAAATGTGTCTGGCTTTTTGACCACACAGCATGTTTACTTCGATCACAATTTATGGTACGGACCTTCCGGGACCCTTACAGCCCCCTGCATTGGAATCGCTTGTAAAAATTTAAACTTCTCTAATAATATTTTCGTCCACCGTGATGCCGCAGCGGGTAATTCATTCAGCATTTTTAATAACAATATTACTTATGGCGCCGGTGTAAATAATCCATGGGATACTGCCTATCATAATAGCAATGCCGGCGGAAATATCGCCGACCAGGATCCCCAAATGGCAAGCCAGTCTTTAGTTAATAATGGATTAGACCTGCCTGTCCTGAATTTCACAATTGCAACAGGCCCGGCAAATAATACTGGGAGTGATGGTAAGGACATGGGCTTATTGTATGATGCCAGCGGAAGTCTCAACTGGAGCAACAGCAACATGAGCCGCATACCGGTCATGGTCGGCATGAATATTTTTAACCCGACTATTTCTGCAGGGGGCACATTGAATATCCAGGTTGATGCCAGGCGAAACAATTAATTAAGGCCTCTTTAGAAAATACTATTGTTCATTTTAAAAACTAATTAATATGAAGAGGCTAGTTATTGCTTTGATAATGGCTTTATCCATTACAACAGCCTTCGCACAAAACATAACGAACGCAGAATATTTTATTGATCATGATCCCGGTCCCGGAAGTGGTAACCCCATATCCGTTGGGACACCAGCTCCCGTTGTAAGTTTTACAGCAGCTATTCCGGTCAATCTTTCTCCCGGCTTCCATTGGCTTGGAGTAAGAACCAAAGATTCAGATGGAAAATGGAGCTTATTTGACAGGAGAGATTTTTATATTGGTCAGACTTCTCCCGATCTACCTATTATTACAGCAGCCGAATATTTTTTTGATCACGATCCTGGTTTGGGTAGTGGAACGCCTGTAACTATTTTAAATCCTGGCTTCGCGATCTCACAGCAGTTTTCTATTCCTGTGCCGGGAACGATGCCCGGGGGTACTCACTTCCTTTCGATAAGAATGAAGGACCAGGCAGGACATTGGAGTTTGTTTGCAAAAGATTCTATTTCGGTGAGCGGAGTTGCAGCCACAATTTCCTGCCCGGGAAACGTTGAAATGAATTCGCTACCGAACCTATGCTATGCAATTGTAAATAATATTGACCCGACGGTTTCACTTCCTGGTGCAGCTTACACCTACACACTGAGCGGTGCAACAACAGGCACAGGAAATGGGAGTGCAAGTGGATTACATTTTGGCACTGGTGTAACAACTGTCACCTATGCGTTGACAAATTCCCCAACAATAAATTGTTCGTTCACTATAACAATAAAAACAATTCCATCAGTAAGCATTTCTGCACCGGATACAATAACCTGCGGCAACAGCGTAAATTTTGTTGCAGTTCCAACAAATGCCGGATCTAATGGAAGCTATCAATGGAAAGTTAACGGAGTAAATGTTGGCACCAATAACCCATTGTTTATTGACACCGCAGTTTCCAATGGGGATAAAATTACGGTAGCATTAACCAGTTCTCTTTCATGTGCCAGCCCGTCAACGGCCACATCAAATCCTGTTGTCATGACGGTGACCGGTATAACACCATCGGTATCCGTAACTGCTTCCACAACCACGCCTTGTTACGGACAAGCTGTAACATTTACTGCAAACCCTGTCTATGGAGGCGACACACCTGTTTATACCTGGAGAATAAATAATAACATTAATAATTTTGGTGGTGGCGCCACGTTCCAATCAAGTTTGCAGGATGGTGATTCGGTTTCTGTCCAGATGCATAGCAGTTATGGCTGTGCCAGTGTTTATGATGTTCAATCAAGCTGGGTAGTGATGCATGTAACTCCTTCAGCGATGCAAAATCTAAGCATCAATGCAAGTGCAACATCTATTTGCCCGGGTCAAACGGTAACCTTTACTGCTATACCGGAAAATGCCTCAAGTCCCGTTTATCAATGGAAACTAAATGGAAATAATGTGGGAAGCAACAGCTCTACTTATCAAAACTCTACGCTGGCGAATCAGGACACAGTTCAATTGTCGATGACTTCCTCCGGATGTGTGATTCCTCTAACCGTCAACTCAAACAGTATTGTGATGAATGTGAGCGGCTCCGGCACTCCATCGGTTATCATCAATGCAACTGCAACATCAATTTGTTCGGGACAGCAAGTAACATTTACTGCAACACCAACAAACGGCGGCAACAATCCAAATTATGAATGGACTTTAAATGGTAATGCAGTTGGAAGCAATAGCAATATTTTTCAAAGCTCAACATTACACAATGGTGATGTGATAAAAGTAGGAATGGTATCATCTTTAAGTTGTGCAAGTCCGGGAGCCGTATATTCAAATACAATAGTTATAACTGTAGGTTCTGGAGTAACTCCATCGGTAAGCATCTACGCATCCCAAACATCAATTTGTACAGGCTGGCTGGTAAAATTTTATGCTAATCCAGTCAATGGAGGCGATGCACCGATATACCAATGGAAACTAAATGGAAATAATGTGGGTACAAATAGCGGGATATTCCAAAGTACGACACTTAATGATAATGATGTAGTGAGTGTAGTAATGACCTCATCTCTTTCCTGTGCCAGTCAGCAGCCAGTTGAATCAAATACTGTAACTATAACAGTTGGAGTACCGGTAATGCCATCAGTTAGCATTGAAGCCGACAACACAACAATTTGTTCTGGTACGCTGGTAACATTTACTGCTCATCCAACAAATGGCGGAAATACTCCGCTATACCTATGGCGAATAAATGGAAATGATGTAGGAGATTACAGTGATACTTATCAAAGTTCAACATTGGCAAATGGGGATTCTATTCAAGTGATCATAACATCATCACTTAATTGCGCAATCATATCAACCGCAATATCGAATACGATAAAGATGACGGTGACGCAAGCTATAACTTATTATGCCGATAAAGACGGCGATGGTTATGGTGACGCAGCAGACAGTGTGGTGGCATGCGGACTACGAGGTGGTTTTGTGACTAACAAAAGCGATTGCAATGACAATAATGCATCAATATATCCAGGTGCTATTGAAATATGTGGAAATGGCATTGATGATAATTGTAATGGACAAATAGATGAAAACTGTATACAGGATCTTCCGACATTAATAACCAGAGCTTATCCTGTCAAAGAAGGAGATGCAGGCTTGACAACTCTTAACATTGAAGTTTCTCTTGATAAACCTGCACAGTTGCCTGTATCCGTAAAATATAAGACAATCAATGAAGATGCAATTGCAGGTACAGACTATGAATTTGCATCAGGCACATTAATGATACCTGTTGGCAAAACATCAGGCTCATTACAAGTAAAGATCATTGGTGACTTATTAAGAGAAAGCAATGAAAGATTCAAAATCAATTTCAGCGATCCTGCGAATGTACTATTGCCAGCTGATCCTAACAGTCGCGTTATGATTATTGATGATGATAAAGGAAAACCCAATAGTGCTTCTCCAAACAAAGAAGTGATGACGGAAGCAGCAACGTTCAAAATACCAACAGTCGCGAGACGTAATACTGTTTGGATGATACCACAAATTGGAAATTATGAAAATGAAGTTTTGATCGTGAATGTACAAGGCCAGGTGGTGAGCAGGTTCGTCAACTATCATAATCAATCTGCTCTTGGCAATGTATCAACAGGTTTATATTTCTATCGGATTAGAATAATGGAAAATCCCGGTCAGTATAAATATTACGCTGGTCGCTTGCTGATCACTGAATAAAACCTCCTATTTGGGTGTTTCATGGTTCCGGGTCCCGCTTCTGCGGGACCTTTTATTTTTTACTCAATCGTGAATAGAAATGAACATAGAAATTCCAAAGCGGAGTCCATGACAAATATTCTGTTTAAATTTAAGTATGCAACGAACCACTCTCATTCTTGCATACTTTTTTATTTGTGTAAACTGCTTTTCACAACAATATCCTTTTGTTCATTATACTCCTAAAGATGGTTTGATAAGTAATGTGATCAGAAGCATTTACCAGGATAACAAAGGCCGGCTTTATTTTGCGTCGGTTCATGGATTAAGTGTTTATGATGGTTCCCGCTTTACCAATTACAATTCAAAGAACGGTCTCAGTTTCGATGTAGTGAATTGTATAATGGAAATGGGTAACGATTCTGTATGGATCGTAACGAATACTAAAAGCATCAATTGCCTGGTAAACGGTAAGCTCAAACTCCTTCCTTTGAAAAAAATGGACTTTATCATTAACAACATTTGTAAAGATGAAAAAGGTGATCTGTACGCAGCCGCGGAAGAGGGTCTCTGCTTGTTTGATAAAGATCAGTTCATAAAGCTTCCACTAATAGATTTAAATGGGAAGAATATCAATTCCTATCTGTCATTCGTATTTTCAGCAGGCGATTATTTACTTATTCAAAGAGATAATTCAATGTTTCCGGGACCCGCCGATATTCTTTATTTATATAATAAGATCACCAAAAAGGTGACTGCAGAATTATCCGATCTAAATACCGTTCAAATAGCTCCCGATGGACGTATCTGGGCTGGCACAAAAGATCACATTAAAGCAATTGATACGGCTTTGCTTAAAAAAGGTGAATTGGTTCTGCAAGACCTGCCCGATAAATATGCACAAATAAGAAACCTGGGAAATTTCCTTTTCTTTTTTGATGCAGGAAACAACTGCTGGCTTGGAAATCAAAGTAATTTATTAGTAAAAGCAAGTCCCAATGGTCCCGTTACCTCATTCACACCAGGATCGGGAATTAATATGTTCACAATTAGTTTCATTATGCAGGACAGAGAAGGAACTACCTGGATAGCCAGTAGTAATGATGGAGTAACCAAATTAGTACATAGTAACTTTTCTTATATCGAAGAACCGTTTGGCATCCCCCATCCCTCTGATATTTCTTATAATGCAAAAACCGGAAACTTATTGATCTATTCATCGTCTGCTCATACCGCAGCTATTTTACATGACAACGAAAAAAAATATTTCCATTCTAAAGACTCGGTTAATTTAACCCGGTTAATAGAAAGTCCGTATGGCTTCTTTGGGATAGATCGCAATAGTGTTTACAAGTTGGATCAAAAGAATGGTATACTTTACCCGGCAAAAATATTAACCGATTCTGCTGGCAACGTGTATCCGAATTTCATGATTGATAAAAATGGCAATTTACTTGTACCTGGTAAATATCATTTAAGCGCCGTTATCAATGGAAACATTATTTATAAAATTAAAATTCCCTTTTTTGCAGATCAACCTGTAATGGATAGTAAAGGAAATATTTGGTTGGCTACCCGTTCAAATGATCTGCTCATGTATCGAATACATCCGGAAGACCCATCACATTACCTGGAACAAAAACTTTATTTCAAAAAGGAACTTGAAGGAATTTCACCCCGATCCATGATCATTGATAAATATGATAACATCTGGATCGGAACAAGAAATCATGGCATTCATGTATTTTCCCTGATCAATGGAGAACTTGTAAAGAAATATATCATTACACCCGCATCGGGATTATCGGATGAGTTTACCACACATCTTTCCTGCGATACCGAAAATGTTATTTGGGCAAGTAGTGTTTCAGGGCTTGATAAGATCAAAGTAAGAAACGGAATTCCTATTGTTGAAAATATCACCCGGCAGAATGATATTTATCAAAACCTTTTTAAGGTTGTGATCGATAAAAATAACACGGTTTGGGGACTGGGTTCAAATGGTCTTATAAAGATTATACCGGAGCCGGAACGATCAGTTGATTATTCACCTCAGTTAATGGTATCCATGATCAAATCCGGGAAAGATACCATTACTAATAAAGTCTCACTATCACACAAACAAAACAATCTTAGCTTCAGTTTTGCAGCTACTTCATTCCTTAATGAAAAGCAAGTTATGTATAGTTATCGCCTGCAGGGCGGAAGCAACGATCAATGGTCAGAGCCATCAAACAATGCAACTGTTTCTTTCATTGATCTTCATCCGGGTGATTATCGTTTGGATATTAAGGCAAATTTCCCTGCACATCATTACCCCGAACAAATCATCAACTATAATTTTTCAATAGCTCCTGCATGGTGGCAAACATGGTGGTTTAGAAGTGTGATGGGATCATTGATTATTGTATTATTAATTATTGCTTTTAGGTTTTATTACCGTCGAAAACTGGAAAAACAAATGGCATGGCTGGAGAAACAACAGGCTATCGAAAAAGAGAGAACAAGAATTGCCACTGATATGCATGATGACCTGGGGGCGGGTCTATCACGAATAAAATTTCTCAGCCAATCAATTTTGAATAAAAGAGGGAATGATGAAGTGATTACTGCAGAACTGGAAAAGATCACTTTATTTTCCGATGAGATGTCTGAAAAAATGGGTGAGATTATTTGGGCACTCAATGAAAAAAATGACACCCTCGCTGATCTTATTGCATATACAAGATCATTCACAGTGGAGTATCTCGCAAATCATGGGATCATATGTGAGGCCGATACTCCTTCGCATTTATCGGCTAATTTTATTACAGGAGAAATACGTCGGAATATTTTTCTATCTGTGAAAGAATGCCTGCACAATATTGTTAAGCATGCACAGGCAACGAAAGTGTTTTTTTCAGTTCAATTAGATGGTAAAATGCAGATCATTATTCATGATAATGGTAAAGGAATTGACTGGAGTAATCAAAGAGCATTTAGTAATGGTATAGAAAATCTCAGGAAACGAATGAAAGAGATCAATGGTTCCGTAAATTTTTCTAATGAAAAAGGAACAAAAGTTTCTTTGACGATCCCATTGATTTTATAACGTTCGTTCTATTGGTTAATGGGATGGCTCCCACTAATTTTAATTATTCATGCCGATAAAAGTTTCCATAGTTGAAGATCTTACTGAAGTAAGAGAAGGTCTTGCTGAATTGGTGTCGTCAGACAAAGAGCTTTCAATGATCGGCAGCTTTGAAGATGCTGAGTCTGCGATTGACAAATTGCCAAAGCTCCAGGCTGACATTGTCATCATGGATATTAACCTTCCCGGGATGAGTGGCATTGATTGCATCAGGAGTGTAAAAGAAAAATGCCCGGACACACAATTCATGATGTTCACTGTTTATGAAAACGATGAGAAAGTTTTGCAGGCACTGCAAGCAGGAGCGACGGGCTATCTATTAAAGAGGACTGAACCACAAAGGATCCTTGAAAGCATAAAAGAGCTCAACCAGGGAGGATCACCGATGAGTAGTAACATTGCCCGGAAGGTTTTAAATATTTTCCTTCACGAAAAAAAAATAACCAAAAAAGAGATCCTTTCAGACAGAGAAAATGAAGTGCTGGAATTATTGGCCGACGGATTATTGTATAAAGAGATCGCAGACAGACTTTTTATTAGTCACGGCACAGTGCGCCAACACATACACAACATTTACGAGAAACTTCATGTTAATAACCGCACCGAAGCTGTAAATAAATATTTCGATCGTAAATGACACCTGTTTCTATAACATTCGTTATAGCAAAAACTAATTTTCTTTCTATTGACCACATTTATCCAGTCTGTTAACTTCAGCACAGTAATTCTTTACAATTGAATTTCAAAATTGACAGTCTATGAAAAAGATTCTTTTCCTTTCGGCATTTCTTGTCGTTGCTTCTTTTGCAAATGGCCAGATATTAAAAAAAGTAACTGACAAAGTCAAAAACAAAGTTGAATCGAAGAGTGATAATAAAGTAGATGGCACCACAAATAAAAACCCTGGTGATGCTACAAATGGAAATAGTGATGCAAAAAAGGAAGAGGCAACGAATAGTGTAAGCAATCAACAAAGTCCAGCTTCTATCAAATCTTACAGTAAATATGACTTTGTACCCGGAGAAAAAATTATTGTTTTTGAAGATTTCATGCAGGATGCAATAGGAGATCTTCCTTCAAAATGGAACACCAATGCTTCTGGTGAAACAGTAACCATTGAAGGTAAGCCCGGCCATTGGTTCAAGATGACCAACAAAGGCGTCTTCATGCCTGACTTTATTGATACTTTACCTGATGATTTTACGCTGGAGCTTGACTTATTAGCCGATGCGCCAGTTCATTCATGGGGATTCAACATTGTGCTGGCACAGCTCAATAAACGGGACGATCCTGCCGACTGGCCTCAGTCCGATAATTATTTTAATCTAAACCTTCTTCCAGGAACTGACGGCCAGGGAAGTTCCGGATATGAACAAAAAAAATCCGGAAATTATATTGCTGCACCAACAGCACAAATCCGTTCGTTTGCCGACATCACCAGGCCTGTACATATTTCTATGTGGAGACAAAAAGAAAGAATTAGGATCTATCTGAATGAAGACAAAACATGGGACGTTCCTAAAGCTATTTCACAGCAGGCCAAACTAAATTCTTTTATTTTATTCATTCAATTAACCGATAACTGGAATTTCTACATCAGCAATTTGCGACTTGCAGTAGGTGCTCCCGATACTCGTAAAAAAATTCTTGAACAAAACAAATGGGTCACACACGGAATATTATTTGACGTGAACAGCGCCACCATTAAACCTGAGTCCTATGGTACATTAAAAGAAATGGCCAGTGTGTTGAAAGAAAATCCTGATCTCAAAGTAAAGATCGTTGGCCATACAGATGCAGATGGAAATGATGCAAGCAACCTTGAATTATCAAAAAAACGTGCAGCATCAGTAAAAGCAATGCTTGCAAAAGAATTTGGAATAGATGAAAGCAGGATGGAAACTGATGGTAAAGGTGAAAGTGAACCTATTGACAAAAATGATAACCCTGCTGGTAAAGCAAATAACAGGAGAGTTGAATTCATTAAGATTTAAATAAACTCTAATATGCGTACACTATTATCATTGTTGCTCATTCTTTTCAATACGTCATTGGCCTTTTCGCAAGATACTCCTCATAAACAGGTCCCATCACAAAAGCAAGTTATCCCTTCAAAGAATGAGATCCAGTCTCAAATGGGTGATGCGACTAATGAAATAAAAAAACAGATTGCTGATCTCCAAAAAAAATTGAATACAACAACCGATCCAGAAGAAAAAAAATCATTACAAGATCAGATCAGTATGTTAGAAAAGCAAGTTGCAATGATGGAAGGTCTAAGTAAAAATATATCGGGTTTGTCAGGCAAAGCAATTCAAAAAGGTTTGGAAGAAGAATCAGAACCTGCTTTTCCAAAAAAAGATGTGACAAGGATCAATCTGCTTCCCAAAAAAGTTCTTAATGATGCGGAGCTTCTTTTATTTATAAAAAATGTTCATAGCGGAGTTGAAAAACTTATTCCAGTCGCTGAAAGAACTGAAGCTTTGAATATTTATAATGAATCAAAAGCCAAATATAAAAGCACTGCCGTGGTTGCCAATGCAGCCAGTAGTTGCTGGATGCTGGGACATTGGGAAAAAGCTTTGTTCATTATGGGAAAAGTATGTATTGATGATATGAGTGATGCAGATAATCTAAATAATTACGCCGCATTTCTGATAATGACCGGCGGTGAACAAGCTGCTTTACCCATTCTCGAATACCTGAATGAAAAATATCCTGATAACAGTACGGTCCTAAATAATATAGGACAAGCATGGTTCGGACTAGGTGATATAGAAAATGCAAAAAAATATCTTTCAGATGCAACTGAACTTTATCATGATCATTCGATGGCCAATTCGACCCTAAGCGATATTTCAGCTGCCAACAATGATCCTGCAAAGGCAATTTCAGAATTAAAAGCGTCATTGAAAGAAACCTATGACCCTGAAAAGGAGCAACGGTTAAAAAAGTTGGGATATGAGATCAAGTTTGCAGACATGCCCCCGTTGAACTACCCAATGAAGAACGATCCTTTTGGATTGATACCATTAATAAAATCATGGAATCCTGAGAAAATACAATCCAGTTTAGCTGATGGACAGTCTGCCGTTGCGCTACGAGCTTATTTGAGAGGTGTTCAAACTTTTGACAAAGAACTCGAAGATGAAAATAAAGAACTGGATAAAAAATTACAGCAAAGAGGTACTCGGTTGGCGATCGACAGTACTTATCGCAGGGATTTTCTTGATCCATTTAATAATAGCCCTGCGCATCTCCAGGCTGCAAAATCATGGCAACTTTATTGTTTTGAAAAATCAGGTGTTTGTTTTAAAAGATTTCAACAAATGTCTCCATTTATTACGGGATTGTGGCTGCCTTTACAAAAGCCTTTCGGTAGTATGGATGTGTATTCTGTAACAGAGATAGTTAAGGACTGCGACGAAATGTGGTTCAAAGAAGTCCTGGAGCCAATTGCAAAACTTACTGAGGCTTTGTCTAAAATAAAACCTACAGCCGAGAATTGCATTGACTATGATAAAAAAATCGAAGCTTACCTGGCGAAAAGAAAAGAAATATATGTCAAGGGTGTACAGGCGATTCAAACTGAGTTTATCAGTAATTCTGATAAACTAACCGAGTACATCAAAATGAAACTATATGGAAGTCTTGACGATCCGCCCATATTTATGAACGACTTTAGTTCAGCCTTGATATCTGATGTAGAATCCAGGATTGACAGGCGACGAAAGAGAAATAAAGACTATGATTTGGTTTTGTCGCTTATAGAAAAAGCTGAAGATTTTAAAGACCAATATACAAGTGGCTGCAAAAAAGAGCTGAATACTCCTGATGCTGCTGACGATATCCTGGCTCCGTTAAAGGTTAAGGAGGTCGAGTGTGAGTACATCAAGAGGGTAATAGTGTCCGATGATTACCAGTTCGAGCTGGAATGCAACGCAGTCAACGAAAAAATAAATTCGAAACTCAAGAAGAGGAACCCTGATATTAAGAAGGGATCTACACATATTACCAATCGCAAGAATTCAAGTCCGGGTCCCCTTCAACGTCCACGAGGGCCAAACATAACTCTTGATGAAATCGACGAAAGAGAAGTATCAACAAACAAAGGGCCCCTTACTTCTGAAAAAAAAGATATCTCACAATTCAGTCTTGAATACAATAAATGGGGAAATCTTGTAGGATTTAATTTTCAACTCAGTGAAGATGGATCGACACTTAAAGATCCGGATTCAGTTGAATCAGGTGTTGATAGTCGCTGGAGTTGGAATGCTATTGCTTCTCCGAAAAAAGGACATATGAATAAACTTCTATTGAAATGAAAAAACAAATCATCATCTTTCTTCTTTTCTCCATTCAGTTGTCTGCGCAGAATAAAGACCCAAACCCTCATTTTCCTAAACTAAAAATTTCAGTTGCCTGCAACAAGGAATTTTTAAATAACTACAGAGGTAAATGGCTGATACCTGGCAATTATTTATTTAATGGCCCAAATAACAATAATTATTCCCAGGGAGCCATGAGGCGAATAAATGATATTCACGAATTAGTAAAACAAGTTTATCCGCAGCCGATGGGTTCCGATGGATACTGGAGAGCCGCTTACAGGAAAACCTATTTTGGAGATAAGATCAAATATGTTACGGAAAATGACAGAACCCAAAGGGAAGCTGTGACACTAACCCAGGTTGAAGGATGGGGATATAGTACGATACTTTTTGCATGGATATGTAGTGAAAATGCAAATGAAATGTGGAACGGCTACCCGGATGGAGGTGGCGGAAATTCAATAACAGTTGAAGCAAATAATCTTCAAATATTAAATGGAGAATTCATGGACGATGATGGATGGACAATAGATGGAAGACCCATTAAACGAAAGATGCCTGTAATTGGAACCTGGAAAGGCTATGATGTTATGGCGGTTAATGGAGGTTCTTATGCTGATCAAAACAGTGAATGGTACATATTGATCACGAGAAATGGCGTGCTTCCTTATATTCCTGTAACGAGAAATCAATACCTCGATAGGGCTATTGCTTATGCCGCCAGGTTTTATGACAAGGCGATTTCTTTCACCGAACAAATAACTGATAAAGCCGAGAGAGAAGAAACTAAGAATAGAAATTTAAATGCAAAGAACAGTGCATTGAAAAAGCTGCAGGATGAATTAGAAAAGACAAAAAAAGATGGATTGCTCGATGCTCCTGCTATTGTAGGAACAGATGTGCTTCTTATGAATGAAGGCCCGATTTTTTTATCCGAATCACAAGGTGGTGTTATGTTGGCAACAGACAATCCCAATTATTTCCGAAAGGATCTGCCTGCATTTGTTCCTCAGGTGTTTGTTCTTTCATGGAAATGGGATAAAGAAAAATGGGGTATCGATTTTAAAAAAGCGATAGAAGAAAATTTTCCAATTGAAAATTTGCACGCGATGATCGATAAATAAAATTTATTGTTATGAAAAAAGAAAAATCTATTTTGATCTTGTTCATAGTACCATTATTTCTTTCAACCAGCTTCCTTAATATCAATCGCAAGAAAAGTAATTTCAGTTCACACGAGGTTGAATTCACTTTCACCGGCAATGTCGCTTTGTATGGAACTCCTAAAGATTGTGGCTTGTTTAGTCCCGACACAGTTACATTAAAAGGTGTACTATCTGGAAATGAAAATTTTCTGGTAAATACTAATGATCCTCAAGGAAGAAAAACTTATGAGCCTGTGTCATATGCAGGAGTTCTTTACCTAAATATCAAAATGTCTGTATGCAGTGTTAGACGGGATAAAAATGGTGAAGACCATTGGTGCATAATGACTGTAAAAGGAGAAGGCCCTGTTATTACCGAATTAATGATCGATACCGCAGCGGGATATGGATATATCAAGATCGATTACGACTCAACAGGTCTTGCTAACCGGGGAAAGTATGCCAAGTTTAAGGGTAAACACGTTTATGGTACATGCGATCCTCAGGAAATGAAGGAAGAAGAAGATAACAATGTTCCTAATAATACAATTGCTGCCATATTCAATGGGCTGGAATTAAGATGCCTCAAAGATTTTCCAATACTTAGGGCTGGAAAAACTTGTACTGACTCGGGCATTGATGGAAAAACAATGGTCAGTGTGATACGATGATTTGTTATGCAGATGACTCCAACCTATACCCGTGACTTGAGAAAAAGCAAATACTCCAACAGTTTCTCCAAATTTTTTGAAAGAGCTAAAGCCAATTCTTGATAACTCATCAAGGCCTGTCTTGCTTTGGATATTTGAATAAAAAAAACCACCCTTGATATAAAGGATGGCTTAAAAAAATTTAGATCATTTATTATCCTGGTTGGTCTTCTTTTGCTTTAAAGGTCTTTACCTGCTGCGCATCCATTGTAATAGGTATAGCACCAAGAGCTTTACTTACCGGGCAATTAGCTCTTGCATCTTCTGCATATTGAGGAAAATCTTTTGCTTTCAATTTTGGGACCTTTGCCCTTACTTCAAGATGACTGCCGGTTATCACACCGCCTTCTAATGTTACTGTACACTTTGTTTCAATCCGGCTGGGAGTAAAACCAGCAGCACCTAAAACAAAACTCAGTTTCATTGAATAGCAACCTGCGTGTGCAGCTGCAATTAATTCTTCAGGGTTTGTAAGAGGTCCATTTTCAAAACGGCTGCTATAATCATAAGGTTTATTCTTTATTGCCCCGGACTGTGTAAGCAGTTTACCACTTCCTTCTTTACCGGAGCCTTTCCAATTGGCGGTTGCTGATCTTTTCATGTGTAAATTTTTAGGTTTGTAGTTAATAATTCATGCAAATTCCCTGAACCAACCAGGGTTTGCATTGTGAAAATATATTATTGTGGTTGAATCTGATCTTCCATTTCAGCTAAGCGGTTTTCCGGCTCGTTATATTCAATTATAAAATTGTTCTTTCCCTCTCCCATAATGATCTTCAAAAATTTCTGCTGTACTAATTCAAGTAAACTAAGGAAAAGAAAAATGGCATGCACCCTATTGTCACAATTGCCAAATATTTTTTCAAACGAAAGCGTCTTTTCTTCCTGCGCTTTTGAAAGCATAGAATCCCTGCTATCCTCCATTGTATACTCATATCGAATGACGGTGTGAACAGGCTTGTTCTTAGTATCATGAAAACGCTGCATCACTCTTTCAAATGCACGCATCAGTCTGAACATTGTGACCGTTTGTATTTCTGTTCCTTCCGCAGCCTCCTCTCCTATTTTGGATAATTCTTTTTGCAGGTTTCCTCTTTTTACCATCAACATCCGGTTAGCTTCCATCTCTGCCATTTGCGCCGATGCCTCTTTGAACCTTTTATACTCAAGGATCTTATTTACCAACTCCTGTCTTGGATCTATCTCATTGCCTTGTTCATCCAATTCTTTTCTGGGTAAAAGCATTTTTGCTTTGATGCGCATTAAAGTGGAAATAAATAAAATGAACTCGCTTGAAAGTTCAATATTCAATGATTCCTGGCTATGAATAAAATCAAGAAAATCATTTGTGATCTTAGTGATAGGAATATTATAAATATCCAGCTCATCTCTTTCAATAAAGAAAAGAAGGAGGTCAAATGGACCTTCAAACTGTGGTAGCTTTATTTGGTACGAAGCATTATTCAAGATCGAAAATTTTAAGGTTGTTCCGAAGCAATGCATCGGAAAAAAGCAAAATCCCGTTACAAAATAACGGGACTTTAGCCTACTATAAAAATATTAATCTATTTAAGCCTGGCTGCAAAGCCTACTCCCAATTGTGACCGCATCTGGGTAGCAGCTTTATTATGGTTCTCCCCAAATAGCTTTACATCATCATCATAGATCAGGTCAAAGTTATAATTAACGATTAGCCAGTTATTTACTTTCATGTGCAATACGTTTGTCCAGAAAACATCGATGTTCTGCGGGTCATCAACATAATTAGAAAAGAAATCGGCGCGGGTTGAGTAAGTTATATTCTTTGCAACCTCACTTTTAAATTTAAATGACACCAAAGCGCCAAGCTCAAAACGAACTTGTCTTTCAGGGTCAACATTGTAATGCCATGAAAGAGGAATTTCCTGTGAACCATCCGGCTTAACACCACCCTGGTAGTTGAAGCTGTAAGGACGATTTGTAAAAAGTATTAAACGTGGCGCAATGGGTGAAACAAAAAGGCTGGCTTTTTTTGCACGAATATCAAAGCCAGGACCAAGAGTAAGATAACCCGGAGCCATCAAACCAGAAATTCTTTTCTTTGGTGTTTCTGTATAATCAAACCCATCATGAAACTGTGTACGTGCATCGAACCAAGCACCAATACCTACCACATTATCCTTTTTTGAGATCCTATGCCTGAACATAGAAACGAAGTCGATCTTATCATCTGTTTTTCTGAAACCTGTTGAATTTGAATTTGTCAAGGCATAAGAAAGATCAATACCATTTTCCCATATATTTTTTCTCCATTTACGGTTTGCCTGGTAATTAAAATAAGCGGCTGCCTGTAATGTAAATTTTTCGGAACCTGCCGCCCAGTTACGGCTTCCACCCTGCCCAACATTGAAACTAAAATAACCTTCGGTAGTCCATCCTAGTTTATTATTATTACCTGTTGTGGTGTTCTGTGCAAAAAGAGAAAAAGTGACAATAAAAGCGGATAGTGTAAAGATGAGTTTTCTCATACCAGTTAGCTATGGTTATAAAATCTGGCCGTCGGGAGAACGGTGTTTTCAAAGATAATTGTTTAAATCAATTTTTGACTAGAATTATTGACTGAAAAATGACCAGAAAAAACGACCTAAGTTTTGTTGCAAGATTTTTTTTCGAACTATAGCTTCACTGTAAGACCAATGCCCAAGACCTCTTTAAGTTGCAATCTCTTTATTACATCATCATCGTAAATAAGATCAAAACTGATGTTAGTAGCAAATATTTTATTGAATTTCATTGTTAGCAGATTATTCATCAATAGATCTACATTTTGCGGGTTTCTTTTATAATTGCTAAAGAGATCGACGCGTCCGGTATATGTTGCCCATTTACTAATATCCGCTTTATAAGTCGCGCTTATGTAAGCGCCAAATTCCATATTTGATTTCTTAGCGGAATCAACTCCGAATTTCGCAACATTATAAAAATCGGGATCGATTTTCAAAACCCACCGCGAAGCTATCGGCGAAATAAAAAGGGAAAACCTGTTTGCCGTTTTATAATTCATGCCCGGTGATAATATGATCTTACCCGGCGTAAGAAAGTTTGATATTTTAGTAATGGGTATAGTTGAATAATCATACCCTTCCAGGAACTGTGAATTGAAATTAAATAATAAGCTTGCATACCAATGTTCAGTTAGCTGGTAGCCATATTTACTGGTGATGTCAATACGGTCATCAATTTTCCGGTATTTATTAAAACTAGTCGCATTTTGAAAACCAAGTGCCATATCAAAATAATTATCCCAGGTGTGTCTTCCACTTCTTAAATCGATAGAATAATTTAAAAGAGAATTGATGCCAAGAGTATTATTTTCCCCACCAGCCGCCCAATTACTTAATGCACCCTGGCTCAGGTTGAGGATAAAAGTGCCACTTTTTTTCCAGCCATTGCTATCAAGGCCTTTTATTTCTTTTGCAGATTCTTTCTGAATTTGTTTAACAGTTGCATCCTGCGCATGCAACATAACAAATGGGCTTACTGTAAATATGAAGAGTATTATCTTTTTCATAATAATAATTGCAAACTATGAAATTGTGAACAGGACCTCTATACAACTTCTATGCCTGTCGTATTAATTCTACTTTCTTAGCGCATCCCTTATTTCACGCAATAATAAGATGTCTTCGGGAGTTGGAGAAGGTGGAGGAGTCGTTTCCTTTTTTTTCATCGAATTCATAGCTTTTATCATTAAAAAAAGTACCAGCGCAATAAGTATAAAATCTATGACCGCTTGTAAAAAGAGGCCTACCGGGAAAATAGTTTTACCGATCATAAAGCTGATGTCAGCAACCCCGCCTTTTCCTATCAGCAAACTAATTATCGGCATAATGATGCTATTTGTAAGCGCAGTAACAATTTTACCAAACGCCCCGCCAATAATCACTGCAACAGCAAGGTCAACAATGTTGCCTTTCATCGCAAACTCTTTGAATTCTTTTAGCATTCCCATAAAAAAAGGTTTTGATTAAAAATAGATATTGAATATATGTAAAATCTGCTGAATAATTTTTCACTATTTTTTCAGTCCCGGATATTTCATGTCAAGACCTTTCAACAGTTCATATAAGGCTGACGCAATAACAGATTCTTTATACCAATTCTGATCTGATGGAACAATTACCCACGGTATCTTATTGCAATGTTCAAAGCAATCTTCGTATACCTTTCTGTAGTCATCCCAAAGTTTTGCTTCTTCAAAATCCTTCTCATTATACTTCCACATCTTGCCGGGGTCTTTCATTCGTTCGTGCAGTCGTTCTTGTTGTTCTTCGGGAGATATATGAAGATAAAATTTAAGGATATGTGTATTGTTGTGTTCTTCTAATAAGTTCTCAAAATCATTAATAGCTTTCATTCTTTTCTTTGCTGTTTCATCATCACACCAGCCATGGACACGGGTTATAAGAATATCTTCATAATGACTGCGGTTGAAAATTTGGATAACTCCTTTTGCCGGTGCAGCATGATGTACTCGCCAAAGGAAATCATGAGATAATTCTTCAGGTGTGGGAGCTTTAAAAGACCTTACAGTAACACCCTGAGGATTCAGTTTGCCAAAGACATTTCTTATTATACCATCCTTTCCGCTTGCATCGGTTCCTTGTATCACTACAAGTATAGAATGCTTGCCCTCTGCAAAAAGCAAATTTTGGAGATCATCAAGTTGATTCAAAATCTCATCTGTTTTTTTCTTTGTTTTTTCTTTATCAAAATCTTTCGGAGCTCTTGTGCTTAAATCTTCCAATGAAATTTTTCCCATAACAATTATTTGAATGACACACAATATAAAAAAATTGCTTCGTTCTGAAGCTGATTACTGACCTTTGCCCATCATTATGAAAAATGACCGGTTCGTAAGCTGGGGAATATTTATATTATTATGCATTATCTGGGGTAGCTCCTTCATCCTCATGAAAGCCAGTAAAGATGAATTGACCTGGGCGCAGATCGCCTCTCTAAGAATTTTCTCGGCCGGTGTTGTTATGCTTCCTTTTGCTTTTTTCTATTTTTCCAGGATCCCAAAAAAGAAAATGCCGCTGGTTATTTTATCGGCCATCTGTGGCAACCTGTTACCTGCCTTTCTTTTTGCCGGCGCAATTGCAAAAAATATTGATAGCAGCCTGGCCGGTATTCTAAACTCTTTAACGCCGATCTGTGTTGTTGTTACCGGAGTCCTTTTTTTTAGATCAAAAATTGAAGGAAGAAAAATTATAGGTGTTATTATTGGTTTTGCAGGATTAACATTGCTTACTCTTGCAGCTAAAAAAGGAATAAGCTTCGACAATCTTGAATATACACTCTGGATACTCCTTGCAACTATTTCGTATGGGTTTAATATTAATATTGTTGGCCACTATCTTAAGGATATTAACCCCATTCATCTTGCGGTTGTATCTATTACTTGCATGATGATCCCAACAGGCATTGTTTTATGGCAACAAAATTTTTTACAGCTGCCCTTTAGTGATGACGACACGTTATTGGCTGTTATCAATTCAATAATGCTTGGAGTTGCAGGCACTGCTATTGCTACAGCATTGTTTTATGTATTGATAAAAAAGGCAGGTGGGCTTTTTGCATCTCTTATAACATATGGCGTTCCATTTATAGCTTTAACGTGGGGATTTATTTTCGGGGAAGAAATAACCCTGCTACAGGTCAGTTGTCTCGGAATTATTTTATTCGGAGTTTATCTTGCAAATATGCCTTACAAACAAGAAACGGAGAACTTCTCTGAATTTGAAAGTAAGGGCTGATTATGCCATTGCCATCAACAATCAACTATTAGACCACCATTATTTCTTTTTCCTTTAAGGAAAGATGTTTGTCAACAGTGGCTATAAATTTATCCGTCAAACCTTGTACGTTCGCTTCGGCATCTTTTGTGGCATCTTCACTCAGCCCGTTTTTCTGAAGTCTCTTGATATGTTCGATCGCATCACGACGAATATTCCTGATCGCTATTCTAGAATGTTCCCCTTCACCATGACATTTTTTCACCAGGTCTTTTCTCCTTTCTTCTGTAAGTGGTGGCAAAAACAAGCGGATGATATTACCATCATTCTGCGGATGAATGCCAATATTAGCAGCAATGATTGACCTTTCAATTGGCTGCAACATATTTTTCTCCCAGGGCTGAATGGAAAGTGTACGGGCATCCATTACGCTGATATTTGATACCTGGTTCAGCGGCATTGGTGATCCGTAATAGTCAACAGTAATTCCATCCACCATTTGAGGATTTGCCTTTCCTGCCCTGATCTTTACCAATTCCACCTCGAGGTGGTCAATAGCTTTTTTCATCAGATCTTCAGCATGGCTTTGAATGGACTTTATATCATCAGGATTCATAATGTATGTATTGCGGATAGCAAAACTAATAAAACAGCATCATTTGTAAAGCACAAATAATTCGTAAATAAGAAGATCAATTATTGACCTGCATCTTCTCATTGAATGCTGCCAAAGATTCCTTTGTAATTTTCGGCATTGGTCTTTGTTCCTGGCGTTTCTTTTTATGTTCCATTTCACCCCTTCTATAAAAATACTGGAACACGAAAAACAAAGCCACTACATAAGCGAGCATCCCGAAAGAAACATAGAAATTCCAAGCCAAAGGATTTTTAATTAGCATTAATGCTATAGGGAAAGATAAAAGGGTTGTTGCTAAAAGTAAAAAGACAATATTTTTTTCTTTTAATCCCAGATATGCAAAATGGTGAGTGATATGGTCTTTACCGCCAACAAAAGGTGATTGACCACGCAACAGCCTTCTCACAGTTACTGTAGTTGTATCAATAATTGGAATGATAAAAAATAAAGCAGGAAGAACGAAAGGCTTCACTTGCAATAACCCCTGGTTGCCTTCATTGAATTTCCATAAGAATATCATACTTGTTGAAGCAAGAAAAACGCCAAGGAACTGGCTTCCCGTATCGCCCATAAATATTTTAGATGGACTCCAGTTAAATCTAAGGAAACCGACGAGGGCACCTAATACGCCAATAAGGATTAACATGTAAAAATCAGAAGCGGCATGACCTATGATCGCCAATACTCCAATTAAACCAGCGATTATAAAAGCAGAGATTGAAGCGGTCACCCCGTCCATATTATCCAACATGTTTATTGAATTCATCAAACCAATCACCCAAACCAGCGAAAAAAGAATATTGATAAACTCAAGATTTGAGATGTTGATCTTCACATTGAAGCTTATAAGAATGATACCACAAGAAAGCTGAAGTATGAATTTGAGCAAAGGATTGGTGTTAAACGCATCATCATAAAGGCCGGCCAGGAAACCGAGACTTGTAGCTGCCACGATCCCTATAATTTGCTTATCTGGAACGATGCCTTTTTCCTGGGAAATAAAACCATATATACCCCATGATAAAAGGAAAATGATAAAGAACGAAATACCCCCGATAGATGGTTTTACATGAGCCGTCCAACGAACCTGTTTAAACGCAAGATTATTTCTTGTACCCAGATTAAAGGAGAATTTGAGGAGCAGGTAATTAATTGCAAGAGATAAGGCTGTTGCAATGAAAAAATATGATACCAGAAAGATACTCATAAGAAGGTGTTAGGTTTTTGATCTTGTTGTCCTAGGGTATTTCCGGATGCGGACAGCAAAAATAGTCTGAATATTCAATGTTTTCATTTTAAAGTCAACTTTTTGTTGGCAATCTTTGGGCCGGGTTGCGAACCCAACTAGTAACCCGCTTTAAATTAAAATGATGTTTTAAGGTTTGTATTAAAAAAGATTGCACTTTTGCCCCGATTTTTTAGCCCATCAAAGGCCGTTGGATGCATAATTTAAAAACAAGTTTAATAAGCCCTACTATTTTATTATGAGTGATTTAAAAAATACAGCCACACAGATACGCAGAGACATATTAAGAATGGTTCATGGCGCCAATAGCGGACATCCCGGCGGTTCACTAGGTTGTACAGATTTCTTTACCGCTTTGTTTTTCAAAGTAATGAATCATAACAGTAAGTTTACGATGGAAGGAAAAGGTGAGGACATTTTTCTACTTTCAAACGGGCACATTTCACCTGTATATTATAGCACTCTTGCAAGAAGCGGTTATTTCGATAAAACGGAATTAGCAACTTTTAGAAAAATTAATTCGCGGTTACAGGGTCATCCAGCCACTCATGAACATTTACCCGGGATACGAATCGCCTCCGGATCGCTGGGCCAGGGTATGAGTGTAGCCATTGGTGCCGCTCTGACAAAAAAATTGAATAAAGAGGATACAATCGTTTATTCATTGCATGGGGATGGCGAATTAGATGAAGGCCAGAATTGGGAAGCGATTATGTTTGCGGTTCATCATAAGGTTGATAATCTAATTTCGACCATCGATTGGAATGGACAGCAAATAGATGGCACCACTGATAAAGTGATGTGGTTGGGAAATATCAAACAAAAATTTGAAGTGTTTGGCTGGACAACACTTGAGATGAATGGGAATGATATCGACGAAGTTGTTGCTACTCTTGAAAAAGCAAAAACTTTAGTGGGAAAAGGAAAGCCAATTGCCATTATGATGCATACAATAATGGGTAAAGGAGTTGATTTTATGGAAAACGATCATAACTGGCATGGCGTAGCGCCGAATGATGAGCAACTTACAAAGGCATTGGCGCAATTACCGGAGACGTTGGGGGATTATTAAACAAGAACCACGATTTATAGAATTTTTAAAAGATTAAGAGGAAAATATTAATGAATCTATTAGAAAGAATTTCCTTCTTTCTTCATAATCCTTAGTAATCTTGAAAATGGAGGCCCTCTATTCTGCTCTCAGCGAAAACTCTTGCTTAGCCGCTTTTCTCGCAGGTATCCACGAAGCAAGTAACGCAATAAATAAAACCGTTACCGCCACTAATACAAAGTCAGGCCAGTTCAACTTTACAGGATAGTAGTCAATTAGAAATGATCCGCCTTGCAGAGGGATCAATTTATAAGTTACCTGGAGCCACGCAATGACCAGGGCCAGGATTATCCCTGCAATACCCCCGAAAATTCCGATCAGCAAACCCTCACTTAAGAATATTCTTTGAATAAAATTATTATTACCACCAAGTGCATGAAGTATGCTGATGTCTTTTTGTTTTTCCAAAACAAGCATTGTAAGAGAACTGACGATAGTAAATGAAAATACACACATGATAAGGACCAGCACGGCATACATAACCCATTTTTCTGTTGTCATTATTGAATATAATCCCTGGTTCTGTTCATATCTTGTTTGCACCAAATAATTTTTTCCCAGTTGTTGTTGCAAACTTTCTTTTACTTCATCAGCATTACTTTCTTTATTTATTGCTATCTCCACGCTGGAATACTCATTTTCTTTGAGGCCAAGTAATTTTTTTACAAATCCAAGATTAGTGATCGCATAATTAAAATCAAACTCCTGTTGAATAACAAACACCCCAGAAGTATTAACAGGATCTGCACTTACATTCTGAAGCGGATCATTTGAAGTTGATGAATCTTTTTTCGGGAGATAAACCATTAATGGCAATAAATTTTTTTCTGCTTCTACGTGCAATGCATCTTCTACACCAACGCCAAGCACCATATAAGGAATTTCATCATTGCCGGTACTAAACTCCCCTCTCACCACACTACCAGGCACTCCTGATACCTCTTTATAATTTTCGTCAACGCCTTTTATTGTTACCGCCCGTTGAAAATTATATTCAGTGCTGTCATGATCGATCCCTGAATTTTGAAGTAATCCTTTTTCTTCTGCCACCAATGAAAGATTAGCAACACCTGCAACACCGCGAATTCGTTTTAATTGCTCCGATGTCAAAACGAGAACCTTGCCTTGAGTTGGAAAAACTTTCAGATCAGTATAAAAAGTGGTGTACAATGATTTCACCATTCCTTCAAAGCCATTGAACACACTTAACACTAGGATCAGCGCCGTAGTACCGAATGTCATTGCAACGATACTGATCCATGCAATGATGTTTATGGCATTGGTAGATTTTTTTGCTTTGAAATAACGCCAGGCAAAGAGAAAGTTCAAGGTTTGAAAGTTAAATGTTAAAAAGTTATTCTTCTTTCTGTGGACTGTCGCCTGTAGGCTCTTGACCCTTTATCTGCTTAAACAGTTCTTCCATCTTAAAAACGTGATCAAGTGTATCATCCTGGTAAAATTTCAATACAGGTATGTTACGCAACTGGTGCCGCACTTTTGCTGCCAGCTCCTTTTTTATATCATGATGACGATCCTCAATTTTCTTCAATGCTGCTTTTACATCTTTTACCTGGAAAAAGCTTAAATAAATCCTTGCTTCCAGCAGATCGGGAGTGATTTTTACCGATGAGATAGAAACCATACCACCATCGATCATACTCAAACTGAGCTTTTGAAAAATGGTGTTTATTTCTTCGTTTAACAAGCCAGCAATTTGCTTTTGTCTTTTACCTTCTTCCATACAACCTCCTTCTTTAGTTCGCGGTAAAATTAGCTACTTTTGCTGCTTCTTTTGGAGTAGTTATTATACAATGAAAAAATATTCACGGATTTTTAAATATCTCGGGCAGTATAAAGGACAAATTCTTCTTTATTTTCTTTTTATCAT
>Ga0207641_10000463_pt1 | contig 45952 bp, 73 predicted proteins | sample KBSSwiS62_FD_184306 | JGI IMG/M metagenome (GOLD analysis project Ga0207641, IMG submission 184306) | Switchgrass rhizosphere microbial communities from Kellogg Biological Station, Michigan, USA - KBS Switchgrass S6-2 (SPAdes) (version 2) | ecosystem: Host-associated > Plants > Roots >... | reverse complement strand
TCGTTGGACTGGACCGGCCCCTCTTTGGTCTGCTCGGTGAACATCGCGGCGATGCCCTGCCCGGTGCCTGGCTTGCGCCACGGCGGGTAGGGTGCTCCGCAGAATCCACGCGCAACCTGCCCCGAGACGCCTTTGCCTTCCCCCGAGTCGCCGTTGATGGCTACCAGGATGTTGAGGCTCGCTGCCGCCCCGACTCCCCCTTTCGGCGGGATTCGCACGTGCGGTCCGACCCGTCCAGCGACGCAAGCCAGCACGGTACCGAAGACCGCCCACGGCGAGGTGTCACTGATCTGCGCTTGCCAGTACACCTCGGCCAGCTCGGGCCGTGTCTTCCAGAACTGCTGCACCATCTCGGGGATACCAGCCTTGTCCGCTGGCACCAGTTGCCCGCTGGAGGGTATCTCCGAGGCCACGGGAGCGGCCGGGGGTGTGTCTGTGCCCACCATGGCCGTCTGGGTCGTCCCGTGACCTCCGGGCGGTGTCCGGCGGGGCATGAGCGTCCGCCGGATCTCACCGGCCGCCGCCCGCATGTCGCCTCTGTGTCGGGTGTACGCCCAATACTGCGCAGCACTCAGCCCCCGGTCGGTCGGCAAGTCCACGGAGCTGCTGAAATTCATCAGCGTCTGCCGACCGTCCGGGTTGATCATGATGTTGGCGGACACGCCGTCTTTCGGGTCTTTGCCCGGACGCACCCAGTAGTGACGCCCTCCGTGCTCATAGGCATACTGCCAGCCGTCAGCCCTAAGCAGGTCGCTTAGATCGTTGTGACTGCAGAACCAGTCCAGCGGCGATTCCTCACCGACCGGGTTGTCGTAAGCCGCCCGATTCGGCGCGACTAGCTTGGACGCTACATGCCCGTGTTGAGGATTCTGAACCAGGGGCTCGGGTCGCGCAGGACCGGACCGTACGACAGGTTCGGGAGCAAGCGCAGCGACGACCGAATCCCAGTTGATAGCTTTGAGGTCATCAGACGGAAGTGCCATACCCGAAATGCAGCGGTATCCCGGATTGCCGTAGGCAACAACCATTCCCCCGACGCCCCGGAAGTCCACCCCAGGGATGCTCTTATCGTTCTGTTTATTCCGCTGCTCCGTGCCACGCAGGTACACATGGCGTCCACCCGACGGTGTGGCGACCAGCCGGAAGGTGCCTGGCACAAGAATGCCCAGGTCGAGGAGTCGCTCCATCTGCTCAATGCCCGGCTTACCACCAGAGACATCGAAGTCCAGTACATCGAAACCACCAAGCCCTGTTGCAATTCCAACACGAGCCTGGGGGTATTCGAGCCACCATCCACGGATCGTCCCCTCGTCAGTCGTGCAATTCTCTTGCCATGCCTTTATCAGAGGTCGCTTCGTCGATCCATTGACCGGCAGGACACGACAGCCCTGAGACGCCCATTCCAGGGCGAGTGGAAGTGACACCCATCCCCCTCGTATCCAATTGTGTGAACCGACGACTCGGCCCCCAGACCTCGCCCTTTCCGGGTTCAGTGTCCAGGGGCCAAGTCGTCCCGAGGAGGATCGTCTACGCGGCCTTGATCTCGATGAAGAACTCCCGGCCGTCGGACAGCTCGACCCCGATCACGTCCATCGGCTCGTCGAGACCGTTCGCTCGGCCCCAGCCCACGACCTCACCGGTCATGTGCATCTGCTTGAGAGTCTCCCCGACCGCCTGAGTCACCGGGTTGGGTTCCATTAGTGAGCCGCCTGGCCCTGAGCGGCGAGGACCGCGAGAGCCGCCGCGCGCTGGTCCTCAGGCATGGCAGCGAGCAGAGCCTCCAGACCCGCCGGAGGAGCCGACGCGACCGGAGCCGAGGTTGCCGCCGGAGCGGCCACGGGGGGCGCTGCGGCCGGGGGTGCGGCCACCGGCGGGGCAGCGGGCGGGGCGGTCACTACAGGAGCCGCCGGAGGGGCGGGCGGGGCAGCCGGGGCCGGGGGGGCGGCCGGAGCACCGGCCACCGGCGCGTTCAGTGCCGCCTGTCGGACCTCCTGCTCGGCCTCGGCCTGGAAGTCCTTGCCCGCCTGCGTGTTGTCGAGCCAGTTGTTCATGAACGCCATCCAGTCGGCCTCGCCGGTGACGTCGATCAGTTGCCACGGCGGGTTGTTGCCGTTGGTCGCCTGGCCCTGACCCATCCGCGCGGCCAGAAGCTGACCCACCTGCCGCCGCAGCGACCCGGAGATCACGCCGAACCACAAGACGCCCCGGTAGATCGCCGGGTTGTTCGGGTCGGCGACCGAGAAGTCGACGATGTTGCAGCGGATCGCGGGGGACTGCTCGCCCGGCTTGGTGTTCTTGGTCGGGATGTGCGGGATGAACTCGGTCGGGGCCACGATCATCGTGTGCCCGTTGACATCCGACTGGGGGAGCATGTCCCCCATCGTCTGCGGTGCAGAGAGTGCCACTAGAACTCCTTCTCGTCCTACTCGGGTGGGATATCGGTATCCCATCATGGGTCTTGCCCCGGTGTCAATCCCGGATGTTCAGTTGTCGCGCTTCCACTGGTTGCTGCGGCAGGTGTAGTGGTGACCGCCGCTGGTCTTAGTTGACCTGTTCAAGCAGTCGACCGGAATCCACTCGTTGTTGTGGCATTCGAAGTACTTGGTCTTGCCCCCGCTGTGACTGGCCTTCGTCGCGCCGCTTTGGCACTGGGATTTCGGCGTGACCGGCGTGTCGCAACTCCACCCGACCTGCGACAGCAGGATCAGGTTGATGGCCAGCAAAGTGACCGCGAGTTGCCTTCTCATTTCTCCCCCTGAAAATACCAACCATAGTCACCCCGACGCCTCGGGGCGTAGACGCATCGCATGGGCGAGAGCACCCTCTCTTCGACCTCGACGGGCCCGGGTGTCCAGACCGCGATGGTGGTGTCGGTCCACACGAGCCGGTCGGCCTCGTGGTCGACCGTCGCAGTCTGACCGTCGGCTGGACCGCCGATCAGGATCACCTCGCGCATCACACTACGTGCCAGACGTAGATCTTGCGCTTGCCATCGTCCGAGTGGGTGATCTCTCGGTCCCCGACGATTTTCATGTTACGTGCCGATGCCGCGTTCTGGGCAAGTTTGTCGGCAATCTGCCCGAAGGTCTCCTCGCCCACCTCAGCGATGGCACCTGGCTCGACCTCCCAGTAGATGATGGCTTTGATCATCGCCACTCCTGACGGGGTTTGCCGATCCGATCCTGGTCCCGCTTTAGGATCGACTCGACCTGTTCGATGTACCATTCGGGGCCATCAGGATGTGCATTGGTCCGGATCGTGGTCTTGAGGTTGTGCAGGTCCCACCTCAGTCTCGACAGCCGATCTGCCGCGTGACTCATTCTCTTCCTCCATGGGCGTGTTCGCCCGTAGCCACTTGATCAGTCCTCGCCGTTCTTCCAACCCGAGGTATGCCCAGACCTCGCCTATGCACCCACACGAGCCGGTGGTTTCGATCCCGACCCCAATCTCGCCGTCAGTGTCAGGTTGCTCGAATTCGATCGGCTCTCCCGCCGACCCATACGCCTCCGCCGTCCCTGCGGCGTCTACCTTCCACATCAGTCGTCCTTCGCCTCTCCATGTCCGGGGCATGAAGTCGCGCCCAGCGGGTAGCTGGGCCGGTAGAACGGACACCAGATTGAACACCCGCTTGCCGGGAACTCGTGCGGCTGGATGAAGTGCCGTAGTTGGTCGATCGCTGCCACCCTCGCTAGCGCCTGCTCGGACAGCTCCGGCCGGAACGGCAGCTGGACAATCTGCATGTTCTTCAGGAAGTTCGATCTGGGCAGGAAACAGATCAACAGCTCCTTGACCTCATACCCGGCCTCAACCCACCCCCTCCCGTACGTGTTGCCTTGTACCGTGTACTGCGGACCTGCCTGCTCCTCGGGGGTCGCCCCGTTCTTCACCTTGCGCATCGTCGTGGTGCCGACGATCTTCCAGTCGATTACACGCTTGAAGTCCGCGTCGTAGACGTCGGTGTGCCCCGACGTGTCGTACCCGCCCTCCTTGGCCGTGACCTTCACCCGGTTCTCGACCAGGAAGCGCGGGTTGGTTGGCCGTCCGAGACAGACGTCGTTGTACCAGACCACTGCGTCGGCGAGCCACGCATGTACGGCCGAGCCGATGATTGGGAACCACGGGTCGGCTGTCTCGTTGACCTCCGGGATCCCTGCCAGTTTCATGGCGATCTGACGGTCACATGGCGCGCCGATCTCGCTCGGGCCGAGAAACTGCTGGAGCGAGCGGGGCCGGTTGGCGTCGTAGGCCCGGACCATCTGCATGATCTCCAGGCCGAACGGGTGAAGCTTCTGTGTCGGGGCGGTGAGTGCCATAACACGATCCTATCAGCAGGGTATGACAACCTACGGGGTTAGCCCGATCCGCAGCTCCGCCGATCGCAGACCGCCGATCATCTGCCCCGGGTTGATGTGCAACCCAGCGGCCTCCTCGGCAAGCGACAGCACTAATCCCGAGATCAGCTTGCCGCCGGGGGTGATGATGGTGACCCGCTCGCCAGGGTGGTTGTGCAGGTCGACGATCCCCACCTCCAGCGCTTCGATCTTCTCGTCCCGCAATGCCTGGAGGTCGCGGTTCAGGCGAGCCACCTGATCGGCCAGCCGACCGGCCTGGGCCTGCGAGTTACGAAGCTGGCGTTTGATCCCCACTGATGCCTCCATTCGGTTGCGGCTGCGGCTCGTGATTGGTCTGAGTCGAGCCAGGTCGGTGGTCCCAGCGGAACAGCCGATTCAGCAGTGCCTCATGACACACCGCGCACTCAACGATCTGAGCATTCAGAATAGGGAGGATCTCACCCTCCGGCACCTCTCCCCCATCTTCGTGCATCCACTCCGGGAATCCGCAGGCCTCCCGTCGGTACTCGACCCCACCATGCGCCGAGAGAATCGGAATGAACACATCGGACGCACACATGCCGGTCGGTCCGAGACGCATTGGGTGTTTTAATCTGGCGGGACGTTCGGTCACCATAGCGTGTCCTGCCCCTCGATCTCGGGGACTTTCTGCCCGGTCATCACGCCTCGCTTGCTCCACTTAGACATGCCTCCACCACCGTCGCCGACGGTGTCTCCGCCTTTCTTCTCGGCTGCTGCGGACTGTGTAGACGCCGGACGCTTGCGGATGTTGTCTCGGTGTACCAGCTCCCAGAAGTCCTTGCCATCCTCGGTCCAGATGACCAGGACCATCGGCCAGTGCGACTCCGGCTTCTTGCCCACCTTGACCGTGAGCAACCGGAAGCAGTTGGTTGACGCGTGCTTCGTCTGCGGGTACAGGTAGACCGTGTCGCCCTCGGCGATCTCGGTCGGGTCGCGCAGCACGGATGTACTCCTCTCGCGCCGGGAAAAGCGGCTGCCCCTCCCACGGGTCGACGGCCGGGATGACCGGCCAGGGTCGTCGTGCGTCTAGATCCAGATTGGGGCCACGCTGAACGCGACCGCTTGCAGGACGATAAACACCGCGCCCAACATGACGAACTTCTGCTCGAACCACTCGTACATCTCGCACCTCCCCGATCATCGCTGCGTCAACCCCCGGGCGATGGCCGCCAAGACCACAACGATCGAGGCAGCCAGCCACACGAGCAACGCAATCTGCGTGTCTTTCCTCATTTCTTACGCCCCGCGATCCATGCCTCGTACCACTCCGGTCGGTGGATCGGGCACCATGCCGACCCGTCCTTCATCAGGAACCAGCCCTGTTGGGCCGCTCTTACCTTGCCCCAGCGGTGGTTGGGTGCCACGTGCGGACACCCAACCTCGCTGCATTCGATCACATCAGGGCTCACGCCCACATCTCCGGCTCGGAGAGGGCACCCAACTCAATCCGCTCCTTTGCTCGGGTCACGGTCACGTAGTTCAACATCATGGCCTCGGTGTCCGGCCCCTTGGTCGGGTCGTAGTCCTCCTTCATGCAGGGCGGGATGAAGTCGTCAGCGACCCGCACCGACGACCACTCCAAGCCCTTCGCCTTGTGCGCAGTTGAGACGGTGATCATCGCCCGATCCTCGGTCACACACCCCCGGACAGCGTCGATGACCGCCGAGACGCCGACCTTGGTGATGATCCCGACCAGACGCTTCAGGTCGTCGGTGTCCTCTTCCTCGTCAACATGCTTGATGAGCTGCGCCCAGTTGGTGAACCCGACCAGGTCGGGGTGGTCGGTGCCGTCGGCGTCCGGCTTCATCAGGTCCCTGGCAGCCCAGGCGAACCGCTCGATGTCCTTGCCCGCGTTCTTGTCGCCGGGGGCCAGCGCGACCGGGATGGACTGCTCGTGGAACTTGAGCACCCAGCCGAGCGCCGTGCCGTTGCCCCGGCAGAGAATCGCACGGGGGATAGTGACTTCGCCGATCGTCGACCGGATCGCTGAGTTGCCCTCCACCTTCCACTGCGAGCCGAGCAGGTCGAGCCACTTGTTCGCCTCGTCGGCGATCGCGGGGCCGAAGCGCCACGACTTGGTGAGCGGGTAGCGCTTGGCGTCGACGACTTTGCTCATTGCGTCGATCGCCCCGCGCCAGCCGTAGATCGCCTGGTTGCGGTCACCAACCCATAACCGCTGAACTTGCTGCCGGTTGACGATCGAGGCGATCACCGGGTCGGCATCCTGAGCCTCGTCGAACATGATGTAATCGAACGGTAGGCGCGGGGTGCCGAGCTGCCACAGCTTCAGGTAGACATCGTGCGTGAAGCGGAAGCGACCGGTCGTGCTGCTCAGGTCCTGCCAGATCCGGCGGGCGACGGTGAGAATGGCCTCGCCAAGGTCGTGCGGACTGTGGTCCACCAAGCAGCGACTAGGAATGTGCCGAGGCAGGACCTCCGGGTCGGCTGTCTTCATGAAGGCGTTGACCGTCGCTTGCGCCATCCGAACCAGGTGTACCGGGTTGATAGTGCCAGTGTCCAGCATGACCGGCTTGACCCGCATGATGCTGGCCATCTGGTTTGCGCCCATCCGGCTCGCCCCAGGGTTGCCCGGCAGCCGGTTGCCGTAGTCCTTTCCGATTGCCTGGTAGGCGAGGCCGTGCGCCGTTGAAACGTGGATCCAGTCTGGGAACTTGCCGCCAGCCTCGATCGCCACGGACTTGTTGAACGCCAGGTAGACGCCCGGACGCCGGAGCTGCTGCTTGGAGATGGCGATCAGGGTCGACGTCTTGCCAGTCCCCGCGAGCGCCTCGACCACGATGTCGCGATGCCCCTCGTTCACGGCCCCACAGATGGCATCCTGCTGGCCGGTCAGCTTCATGTCGGTGGTCTGGGCGATCTGGGCGGGTGCGACCAGTCGGCCGTAGCGAGTGCCGAGCGGAACAGGCGCGGCAGTCGGAGAGGTGAGCGGCATCGGGACTCCTAACACAGTCGGGGTGGGACCAGATCATTCTACAGTACGGCTTGCCCCGGAGGCAAGACCGGGGGCGGAGGTGGTGGCGCGGCTGCCCCGAGCGATCGCCCACGAACCCGACCCGGCTTACCCGCCTTATAGCCGACACCGGGCCAATGTTTGCAGCCGGTCGCCGACGGGACCAGCGCGTTACACGCTCCGCATGGCCGATGAGTCAACACGCTGCCCTGCCGCGCCGATGCCGACGTCGCAGCCGCAGCCGGTCCATCCTACCAGCGAACACCACGCCGTAGTCCCCCCGCTCGATCGCTGCCGCCTGGTCGTCGAGAGACCACGACAGCAGCCGCTTAATCTCCTGCATCATTCGGACACTCGGAGTCCGGTCACCCGACCGCAGACGACTCACAGTCGCCTCGGAGCAACCGAGCAGCTCGGCCGCCTGCGCCTGGTTCACTCGCCAACCTCCCACTCTTCAACATGCCACGGTCTGCCGAGCCGGTCGCACTCCTGCTCAGCCCGTTCCTTGGTCTTCCAGATCGAGTGGACCTCGGCTGGTTCATAGTTCCCATAGACGATCAGCCAAACGCTCACCGCTGCCCCGCCGGATAGTTGTCCATGAAACGGCGCGCGTCGCCCATCACGTCGTACGACTCGGTATCGAAGCCCAGCGCAAAGTCACGTGCCTCCTGCCAGCCCATGCCGTCCCGGATAGCGTCGAGTGTGACCCTGTGTGTCCAAGCCGTGTTCGATTCATCGGTCAGATGTTGTTCGGCCATCAGCGGCCGGAGGGTCGCCTCTTCGAGCATGCCGACCATCCGCTGGGTGCCGGTAAACAGCAGGTGCCACAGGTCGGGTACAGCCACACGCTCGACGCTCGAATGTGAGATGTCCCGTTCGAGCCACAGGTCGAGCGGCTGCAACATGGCAGCGAAACCGCGCGCCATCTGGGCGAACCCGACCATCTGCTCGGCCTCGATCGGGTTGTTTTTGTGCGCCATCGCCGACGAGCCGACGTAGTCAGATCCCCGGGGCCAGTAGACTTCGTCCCGCATCGACATCAGCCGCAGATCGGTCGCGATCTTCGAGTAGGCCGACAGCAGCGTTGCCACCGTGCTTGCCCACATCGCCAGCGTCGACCGGGGAACGATCTGGCTCGCGCCCGGACCTTGCGGGATCAGATCGAGGTGGACCGCCACCTCGGCCTCGATTGTCGGCGGGTTGTGGGCGTAGGTGCCAACCGGGCCGCTGAGTTTGCAAACCGCCATGCGCCGGACCAGCGTGCTGAGCTGGACAATCGGCCCCTCCGCATAGGCCAGCCAGTTCCAGCCCCGTGCCTTGATCGAGGTCGGCTCGGCTGGTTGGCCGTGGGTCATGCCGAGCACAGGCAGGTCGTTCGACGCATACTTCGTGAGTGCGCTAGTCAGGTTGCCCAGCTCGACCAGCAGGGGGCGGTGTAGACGCCGGAACCGCAAGCCCTGCGCCGTGTCGACTAGATCGCTTGAGGTGAGTCCGAAGTGCAGCCACTGCCCCCCACTGACCTGGTCGCGCAGCCAAGCCAGGAAGCCACCAACGTCATGGTGGGTCTGGTTCTCGTATTCGGCGATTAGCGATGCAGCCGGGTCGTCGATCCGCAGCCCCTGCACGTCCTGCGTGAGCGTCTGGGTGACGTTGGAGTCGGGAATCGCGCCCTGGTTGACCTGGGCAATGAGGGTCGCCAGCTCGATCGTCAGCCAGTCATTGTAAGCCTGGGTCGGCGAGTATTGCTCGTCGACCAGCGGGTGGGAATACCGTGGGATCATGGCAGGTACTCTATCACGTGTCTTGACAGCGGGGCAAGCCCCGGGGTAGAGTATCCCTGCTGCGGCTGGGCTGTCCGGTCGCATCCACCCCGAGGAGGGTACGTGGCAACCATCACCGTCGTCGCCGGAGCACAGTTCGGCAGCGAAGGCAAAGGCGCTATCTGTGGTTGGCTGGGTGAGCGCCAGGTCGACGAGTCGGACATCGCGATCCGGGTCGCCGGTCCGAACGCCGGTCACACGGTTTATGACTCGGAGGGCCGGGTCTTCAAGTTCCGTGCTCTGCCGGTCGCTGCCGTGACCAGCTCGGTCTGCCAGCTGCATATTGCGGCCGGTTCCGAGATCGACCCCGAGGTGCTGCTCTCGGAGATGAACCAGGCGGTCGAGGCGGGACACCGGATCGACGGTCGGCTGTCGATCCACCCGAGCGCGACGATCCTGACCCCACGCCACCGCGAGGCCGAGAACCTGCTCGGCCTGGTGAACACCATCGGCTCGACCGGCAAGGGCATCGGAGGCGCTCGTGCCGACCGGATCATGCGCCGAGCTGACACGATCTCGGCGCTGCCGACGTTCAAGCCGTACCTGTCGGAGGACGGACCGTTCGACCTGCGTGACGCCGGTAAGGTCGTGGTCGAGGGGACTCAGGGTTACGGGCTCGGCCTGCACACCCGGTTCTACCCGCAGGTGACCTCGTCCGACTGCCGGGCCATCGACTTCCTGTCCATGGCTGGCATTTCGCCCTGGGCCGAGTACGTCAGCAACCTGCGGATCATCCTGGTCGCTCGGGTCTACCCGATCCGGGTCGCCGGGAACTCCGGCCCGTTGAAAGGTGAGACGACCTGGGAGCGGCTCGGTCTCCCGCAGGAGCACACCACCGTCACCAACAAGGTCCGGCGGGTCGGCGAGCCCGACTGGGAGCTGGTCGGTGAGGCGGTTGCCGCAAACGGCGGAGGCGACTGGCACGCGAACATCGACCTGGCGGTCACTATGGTCGACCAGATGTTCCCGAGCTGCGCCAACAAGACTGACCAGCTCAGCCTGGACCACGAGGTCATGAAGTATCTGGCCGAGGTCGAGGACATCACCGAGTGCAACGTCCGGCTCGTCGGCACCGGTCCGAAGTCGCTGGTCGAGCTGTGAGCCAAGCCGTGCCTGACCGCTGGTCCGAGCAGGTCCAGCGGGGTGTGGCGCAGATGCGCGCGTCCGGTCTGACGTTCGGCCAGGTCGAGGCGCTGACCGATCCGGTGCCGCTCGATCCCGAGCAGGAGCTACGCACCTGGTGGTTCAACAAGGCCAGCGCGGAGGCAGACCAGACCGTCGTCAAGGCGATCGAGTACGGGTCGGACGACCTTATCGAGATCGGCCGCCAAATGGCAACCGTCCTTCACCTCGAAGGACCATACTCGACCAACGCCGAGCTGGCCGAGCTGGGCGTCTATTTCTACATCATCGGCAAGCTCGCCCGCTGGACGTCGGCGATCCGGCGCGGCGACCGACCCTCCGACGACACCCTTCTCGACATCGGGGTCTATGTCCGCATGGCGCAGCGAATCCGCGACGCCGGTGGATGGCCCGGAACGGAATCCGAATGAGCGTGACACTCGAAATCCAGATCCCGAACCAGTCCGCCTCGACCGAATCGCCCAGTCGGCTGATGTCGGTCCTGCGCGCCCGGTGCATCGCACGCTACCGGCTGCGGTCCATTCCGGGTCGGCCCGAGGAACTGGAGTCGATTGCCATCGCGCAGTCGACCAGCCGCCACCAGGTCATCAGTTTCGGTTACATCCACGGGTCGGTGCGGATCCGCCAGCACGGGGGGCCGACCAACCGCGAGTGGGTCGACCGCCGCGACATCACTTTCAAGGAGGGATGGCTGTCCGAGGTGTACGACTACCTCGACCGGTTCTTCGGCTTCACCACCCCGTCCGCCATGGTCCGTGCCATCAAGGACCTCCCGCAAGCCTGATTCCGTCTCCCCCAGAGCGGCCCCCGGTTGCACCCGGGGGCCGCTCCCCCACCCGAGAGGAACCCATGTTCGTCTACCTCGCACGCCCAATCGACCAGGCAGGTGAGAACTCCTGGCTCGGGTCGTTCATCGCCGATCTCAACGCCCTGATGGTCCAGGCTGGAGTCGGTGCGTTCAAGCCGGACGAGGCGTATCTTGCCAACACCGGCGACGCCCAGCATGCCGAGCGCATCGACTCGATCAACAACACGGCGATCTACCTCTGTGACGCGTTCGTCGCTGTCCTGCCCGCCGGTGTTGCGACCCTCGGTGTCCCGGTCGAGATCGGCCTTGCACTGCAGTGCAACAAGCCGGTGGTCATCTTCACCGACATCACGTATTCTGTTCAGCTCGCTGCCTGGTCCCGCATGGGCGCGCAGATCGTCGACATCAATAACTTGGATGATGGCGACCGAATCGACGGCCCCTTCACGCCGGAGACGCTGAGGAAAATGCTTACCATCCGGCCGCAGCCTGACGACTCTCTCGCGTTCGGCCCCAAGCTCCCGATGGTGGTCGAGTCGCCGACCCATGAGCTGCTGGCCTCCGAGCCGCCGGAGATGCAGGTCGCTGGGGCGGCAGCGAACCTGCAACAGGGCAGGTACCGGGGCGACGCTGGACTCGACCTGGCGATCACAGAGACGGTGATGCTCGACCCGGGGCAGTACAGCATGGTCGGCACCGGGGTTCACGTCGCAATCCCGCACGGCTACTTCGGCTGGATCACCGGTCGCTCGTCGACCTGGGCGCGGCACCGGTGCGACGTGCGGTCGGCGATCATCGACTCGGGGTACCGAGGCGAGCTGATGGTCGGGATCGAGAACCGGAGCAACGCGCCAGTGACGTTCGAGCCCGGACACCGTCTCGCGCAGTTGATCTTGCTCCCCACCTGGTCCGGTGAGCTGGTCGAGGTCCCGGACCTCCCGGCTCACGAGCGGGGGCATAACGGCTACGGGAGTAGTGGTCACTAATGCCGCTGGAATGGCCGACTGATGGATCGGCCGACCGCCCTAAGCGCAAGAAGCAACCTCGGGGTCGGTCGGGCGAGGGCAACGGCACCACGGTCGGTCTGGCTGTTGCGATCTTCGGGTCGGCCGCCGTGGTCATCCTGGGGGCGTTCGGCTATGCCCTGTTCGAGCGGTTCGTCGCGTGACTCGCGAGGAGGCGCTGCGGCTGGCGTTTCAACTGGTCGAGTCGATGGGGGCCGATGAGAAGAACGGTCGTGGGTATAAGATCGACGGGTGGAAGCCGCTCACCGGACCGGAACGGGCCGACGCAACAGTTCGATTCGCCGAGTTCCTGATGAAGCCGGACCCGCCCAATCGGTTGGTCGCCCCAGCCTCCGCCGGTTCGGTGTTCGGCGCGACCATCTTTGGTTGGCCGCTTGACGGCAGTCGCAAGCCGACCGAAGCTGAGTATCTGTTTGCTCTGGACGCACGGGAGCGCATCGGGCCGAACGGTATGGTGACAGCAGCCGAGGCACGGGCGCTTGCTTTGCTGATCACTGCTGGCGAAGCAGAGTACAAACGACACGAAGTGGAGTGAGGAAAATGCTTGCTTGGATTGACCGCCACCTGGGCGAGCTGATGGTCGCCGTCGGGGCCGGATACGTCGCGCTGTCCATCGGAGCGTCCCTGCTTGCCGTCTTCTGACTCACTGGACAAATCGGCGGCCCCCCGCCAGTATGTCGGCAGGGGGCCGCTGCGGCTCGTCTGGCGTCAGCTCTTCCGGGGGCCGCGCCACTGCATGTAGGCCACCGCGCCGAGCAGTCCAGCCAGCACGGCCGTCCAGACCGGGTGGCTCAGGTCGCCGTACATCGCAAGCAGAGTCAGGGCGACGGCATCGAAGGCCAGGAAAACGGCGAGGGGGCGATTGCGCATTTCGGGCTCCTTAGAAGGGGGGCGGGGGCAGGCCCCCCGCGATAGTTCTATTTTACCATACTGAACCGCCCCGGGGGAATCCCCCCCGGGGCGGTTGATTTGCTAGCTCTGGCCCCCTCCCCTGTGCTTCCCTCCGCCGATCCAGCGGAGCGCTCGCAGAAGGCTCCCCGTGCCGACGGTCGATCCGCCAGCGGTCTTGAACTGGATCTCACCGCCTCGGATCTGGCCACCCTGCGTCCGACCGTCGCCGGTCAGCGGGCGTCCCGACTCGTTGCGCAGCTTGGGGGCCTGCGCCTCGGGCTTGCGTCGTCTGGCCATTGCTCCTCCTGATTGGTACGCGTGATCTGGATCTCAAACCTGCTTACGCCTGGCCGCAACCTGGTGGATTCGGGCTAGCGCGTCCTCCCTGCTTAGACCCTTTGCGGCTGAGTAGGCGATGATGGCCTCGCGGCTTGCCCGAGCGGCTGCTCGCCACTGCGACGAGTTGGGACGAGAACGGGCCAGGCGCGTGACCAGGGTGAGTTTGTCGGCAGCGTCAGCCAGCAGCAGGTCGGTCGTGGTGGGGGTGGTCGCGGTCAGGCCGCAGATCCGACCGTAGTCGATCGAGTAGGTGTCGCTGCGGACGTGATCCGGGAAGTTCGGGACGACCAGGGCGATTGCGAGCATTCGGGGCCTCCTTCGTCGGGGCGGTCCTCCCGCCTTCAAATTCCATTCTACCATATTGAACCGCCCCGAGGGAATGCCCCGGGGCGGCAACGCCTCTATCGGCCGCGCAGGTGCTTGGCGATCAGCGCCAGCACGTTCTTGGGCTCGCCCTTGGGCGCAGGCTTCTTAACGCTCTTCATTCGCTTAGCCACAGTCGGCATGGCCTTCGGCTTCTTGGCGTGTCTTTTGATCAGTTTGCCGACGTTCTCGGCGGGCTTCTTGTCGCCCATCAATATCCCTCCTGGATTGCATCCTCAATGATCTTGCGCGCGTCATCGACCAGCTGATCGACCCGCTCGTCCGTTCCGGCTGCGTCCAGCTCAATCGCGAAAGCCGGGTTGATTCGGGCTGCCTCGGCCAGGATCGCCACGTCGCTCCAGAATCGGTCGTCGTCCATGTCCGTCACCTTTCCGTTGCAAAGAGCATGTTGTGGTCGTCCAGATCGCCTTGGGTCGCCTCGCCGACTAGCTCGATTGCGTCCACCCGGTCCAGGTCGCCGTCGGCCTCCAAGGCGACCTCGACCGCCTCCTCGGCCTCCAGATCGTCCCGCCCGCTGGCGACCCAGTAGACGTCGACCATGCCCGCCGTGACCCGAAATTTGAAGTCCACGTCACATGCCCTTCAGCTCGGTGTAGCCCGGGATGGACTCCGGCTTCACGCGGAGCTGGCAGGCCAGCGACTCGATGATCATGACCGTCGTGTCGATGTCCCGATACGAGGCCAGCTCGGCAAGCTCTCCCACGAGCTTCGCGATCGCCTTCTTGTCCATCTTGTCCTCCTCCTCGCGCCCGGGGCGGTCCCCCCGCCCTCCAATTCTATTCTACCATACCGACCACCCCCGAGGGAATCCCCCAGGGGTGGTCGGGTCGGTTACTTGGCCTCTTCAATCAGTTCGTGAATCAGCGTCCGTGCGAGGTCCGGGTCGTCTTCGCTGACCTTGGCGATGGCCGTCAAGCCGATCACCTCTCGCCGGTTGACGGACGGGAAGGAGCGGACGTAGCTGAGGATCAGGCCGACCGTGATGGCGTCGGCCGCGTCGAGTGCGTCCTCCGAGCCGAACAGCCGGTCGATCAGTTCCTGGGTCTCGGGGGTGAAGCTGGACATTTGGTCCTCCTTGGCTCGCGGGCGGGGGCACGCCCCCCGCCTTCTAATTCTATTCTACCATACGATGCCGCCCCGGGGGAATCCCCCCGGGGCGGTCGGCTTGATCAGACCTCCGTGTAGTCCGTGCTGGCGACGCTGATCAGCTCGCCCTTCTTGTTGGTGTAAGTCGCCCACTGAGTCTTGGTGTCGATCGTCGCTTCGTAAGTCCAACGCCCCCGCCTGATGGTGGCGGTCCGGGTCGCGGGCTCGGCCTTGGGCGCGGCAGCCTTGGCCGACTTGCGGGCGGTCTTGGCAGCCTCGCGGGCGGCGGTCTTGGCGACCCGCGCCCGAGCCGCGTCGAGCTGCGCCTGCGCCTTGATGGCCAGCGCGTCGCTGCTGGTCGCTGCCGCCGCGACGGCCCCCGGGAAGGTGTGGACGACGCCCCCGGTCGTCCGGCGGATCTCCTCGCCCGCCAGTTGCGCCCGGACCAGGAAGCCGACCAGCTTGGCGTCATGGCCCTGGGCGAAGGTCCGAGTGGTCGTCTGGTTGCAGCCGGTGCCGTAGTCCTCGAACGACTCGGCCGAGCCGTCGGGGCCGTAGGTGCCGAACGAGAAGGAACGGCAGGCGCAAGCGGTGGTCTTCGACATTTCGGGCTCCTTTGCTTGGTGGGCGGTCCCCCCGCCCTCTGAATACAATTCTACCCTATCGTACGGGCAACAGGAATTGGCCTGTGTCAACTCGAGCATGTGATCTGTGTCACACACGGCGGCACTGCAGGGTAAACGTTTTCCCGTCGAAGCGCTTCGATGCCCAGGTGCGAGAGGTTCGCGCAGGTGGTACCCTGGGGCGGCAGCGAGCCACACCACCACGGAGGTTCAACCATGGCCGTACGCAAAGACACCGCACCCACCAACGACCCGACACCGGCACCCCCAACCCAGTTGGAAGTGCCGACCGAGCCGCCAACCGACCGGATGGTACCGGCCCCCGACGTGACCGGCTACCACGACTCCGTGTCCGGCCGCGCGGTCGACGCTGGCGGCAGGTTCCTGGACGCGAACGAGGACGAGGGTCCGGTTGAGCCGCATCGGATCGTCGCCGACAACTGGCCCGAGGTCAACAACCGCTGACCCCCCACACACAGTGCGGCCCCCGTTTCACGTGAAACGGGGGCCGTCTGCTGCCCGGTCGCGCGACCCCGGTCAGCCCTCGTAGGAGCGGAGCAGCTGGTAACCGTCGCGCTCGCGGGTCTGCTCGGCCCCCGAGCCGTCGGTGTAGATCGCCGTGCCGTCACCGGTGACGTTTGCGACGTACTCCCAGCGACCGACCTTGATCACGGCTTGGCCCGGCTGCAGCTCGGCCGTCGAGCCCTCGTTCGATCCGGCGACGACCTCCGCCCCCACGGCCTTCGGGCCGTCGGTCTTGTCGGCCTTGGCCTTCGCGGCGGCGGCTTCCTTCTCGGCCTTGGCCTTCTCCTTCGCGGCGAGCTTGTCGGCCTTCAGCTTGTCCCGGTTGGCCTTCCGGGTTGCCGCCGCCGTGGTCTTGGCGACCCGGTTGCTCCAGGCCTTCTCGGCCTTGGTCTGCAGCGCGTTGCTGGCGTCGGCCACGGCCTCGCCGGGGGTGTCGTGCTTGGTGGTCTTGCCGTCCTTCACGGTTCGGATCTCGTAGCCGTCGGCCTTCCCGTCGACCAGGAAGCTGACGAGCTTGGCGTCGTGACCCTGGGCGAACGTCGCCTTGGTCGTCAGCTCGCAGCCGGTCGTGAAGACGGCTTCCTCGTCCTTCGGGTCGTAGACCTCGTAGAAGCGGCAGAGGCAGGGGTGGGACTTGTCGACCGGTGCGGCTTTCTCGGCCGGTTCCATCTTCTCGACAGCTTCCTGCTGCTCGGCAGTGGTGCCGGGGTCGACGGTCTCGGTGTCGGTCATGGTGGGAACCCTCCAGATGGGGTGGGAATCGGAAGCCACGATCGTACCACATCGCGCCATGACGCCATAACCCCTATTCACATGCAAATCCTCGAGCCAGGCCGGTATGCCCGGGGGGTTGTGGTGTCGGCAACCCATGGGATACGATAGGGGTGTGCCCGCACCCTGCGGGTCGGCGACAGGAGGACAGGCCCATGGATCAGGAGCTCGTGAATCGCGTCGTGAAGGCGCTGGAGAACGCCGGGTTGCACCCGCACGAGATCGGGGGCGACCCGGTGATCGTGAACCTGCACGACGCCCCGGCGCAGACGGACGGGGACGACGAGAACTACCTCGCCACGGTCACCCTGACGGTCACCCCGTAAATCGGCGCGGCCACCCCCGGATCAGCATGGGGGTGGCCGCGCCCAAGACGAGAGGAGGCGTGTCGTGCCGCGAACCGAGCCAGACCGCCGTTTCCATTGTCGCAACTACGACCCCGAGCGCTGGTTCCCGACCGGTTATGGTCCGACCGCCGCCGCCGACACGGTGTTTGCTGTCGCGGTATGCGGCCTGTGTCCATCGCAAACCGCGTGCCTGGCTTGGGCACTCGACCAGGGCGTCGAGTTCGGGATCTGGGGCGGCAAGACCGAGGACGAACGCCGGATGATCCGGCGACGAGGAGCACTGAGAGGAACCGAGAATGCGCTTCATCCGACGCATGCTGACGCGCTGGTCGGCTAGCTACCACGCACGCAAACGAGCCAAATGGGGGATCGTGACCGACCCGCGCCGAAGCGGCTGGGACACCGACGTCGCCGGAGTCGACCTGCTCGAACGGATGTGCGACGAGCAACGTCGGCGAGTGCCCAAACGAACGGAGCCGCTGCCGTGACCCTCGCCCAGTACCTCGGCCCAATCTTATTCATCCTGAGCTTCATCAGCATCCAGCTCGCCATCCTGACCGTCTTCTTGATGCGGAGGCTCTGATGCCCCGCCCCGCCCGGACCCAAGCTAGCGACCCGCGCAACACATCGGCTCCGCTACCCCCCGACTGGTCAACCTACGCCTTCCCCGGTAAAGAGGAGCTGATCGCTGAGGCGAGGCGAGCAGCGGTCGAGCTGGTGTGGGCACTACACCGGCAGCGAGCCGCATGGGCCAAGTTCGCAAAGATCAAGGCTGCACTCGACGACCGGAACATCTCCTACGTCGACAACGAACGCTCGTACGTCCTGGCGTCCAGCGACGTCAAGTGGTGGCGCGCCGAGGTGGCCAGCCGGGCGAGCGCCCTTACGGCTCTGCTCGCTGCCTACGACTTGTTCAAATGACGATGGACCCCCGCCCTGGTCGCGAGCCAGGGCGGGGGCCACCCGAGGATACCAAGGAGACTGAACGGTGGGAGGTCTTACCGACTGGACCGGGCTATCGCCGCTCCGGCAGCACGCTCACGTCAAGATCATAAATCGCAACCACTCGAAGCACGGACAAACGGGCACTGTTGTGCGGATCGACCAGAACCAGCGCAGAGTGTGGGTTGCCCTGCCTGACGGGTCGGTCGTTCCCGCAGGGCACCGGTCGGTCGAGGTCCTTGTGCCGAAGCCAGCCCGTACGGTAGAATAGGGGTGTGGGCGCGCCGCGTCCCCGAGCAAAGGAGACCCAATGACAACCACCCTCATCGACCCGACCGACAGCGCGGAGCCTGGCGTCGGCACGATGGCCGCGCTAATGAAGCAAATGGCCAAAGGCAAAGGGCAGTCCGGTTACGTCGTCTTCGTCCGGCACCGGATGGTTCCGGGCGCGCAGCCGAAGTTCGGTCGTCCTGAGGGAACCCGCGACGAGGCAACCAAGGTCGCGCTCGGCATGCTCGACACCCCCCACTTCGTCAAGGCCTGGACGGTCGGCCGTGACGGCATCTACGAGGTGACCCGATGAACTCGCCCACCCCCAGCATCGAATGGCACACCATCGTCAAGGGCAAAGACGGGGGAACCCAGTTCCACACGGGCGACCTGGTGGAGCCGCTGGGCCTCGATCGGCGCATCGTGGTCCGTCGGGTCTTCTGGGCCAAACCGGGCTTCAAGAACATCCGCTCGACCGGATGGGTGGTCTTCATCGATGGCAAGCAGTTCGACGGGATGGGTGCGATGCCAACCGCCCGCGCTGCTCGTCAACACGCCGAACTGCCGGGCGTCTGGGCTGCCATCCAAGCCAAGCTGGGGGAGACGTCGTGAAAATCTACATCACGATCCCGCTCGGACGTCACGTCCGCATCCGAATCCGAGTCTGGTAATCCGATCGGCCCCGGGGGGTTACCTCGGGGCCGATCTATATGGTAAAATAGACGCATGGGCGAGAACACGAAGTCGAAGCGGCAGTACACCGGCTGCGCGTGCCGGTGCGGCCAGCCGACCTACGCGACCTACCTGCCGGGCCACGACGCAAAGCACGTGGCGCGACTGGCCAGCTGGGTCATCGACGCGTGGGGCAGTCACGACGTCGAGACGCGCTGGAAGCTGGCGATCAAGCAGCTCGACCACTCTTACGCCCTGCAGTCCAAATTCCGCCGGACGATGCGGACCCGGACCGCCAAGAATCTCGGCTCGATTATCGACGAGATGTGCTCCCCGAGCTGGCAGACAGGCAGCCACGTCGCCCACATGATCGCCCGAGTCGACCCCTACTACTCGATGCCGATGTCGGAGCTGGCCATCGCGACCATCGCGGCGGCAATGGGGATGTCCCGCCACACGATCAACTACCGCAACAGCTGAACACGAAACGGCCCCCCACCCCGGCCGCGATGCCAGGTGGGGGGCCGCTCCATGCCGTCGTCCGCATGCTCGTGGGGTCACGGGACGAATCGGCAGCGGCTGGCCGGTGTGTCAGGGCGGGGGCGGTCCCGACGATCACCACAGGCCAGCCGGGTCTCGAACTAGCAGCCGCTCGGCGGACAGTTCTCGCGCCAGCCGATCGAGGCGATGGTGTGGTACGCGTAGTAACCATACCCCATCGGGACCGTTCGCAAGTCGGCCTCGCTGCTGGTCCAGTTCGCGTTGTAACTGGTGACGCCGGTGTTGCTGTTGCAGTTGAGCGAGTTGTAGAACGACACGCCGTCCTGCTGGCCGTAGGCCCCTGAGCCGTTGACGACCAGCGACGCCGAGTTGTCCCACACGGGGGTCCCGTTCGGCCAGTATGCAGCCGGGCTGGTCAGGTTGATGCAGTGCTGCGACAACAGGTTGTGGAAGGACGACTTCCACCCCGGATTGGTTGCACCCGCCGGGGCGCCGAAGTTCAGCCACTGATACAGGCACACCTGGTCGGCGCCGCACCCGAGCACGCTGGCCGAAGCGGGTGAGGCCACGCCGACAACACCAGCGGCAGCGAACAAGAACGCGGCCAGCACAGCAATGAAACGTCGCATGCGGGGCCTCCTCAGCGGGTCTTGTTGGCGGGGGAGATGAAGACGACCAGGAAGCCGCCGACGAAACCGGTGACCACGGAGCCGATGAACTTGCCGACCTCCTGGGAGATCGACCCGCCTCCATAGACGTAACCGGCCGCGCCAACCACCGCTCCGGCGATGCCGCCCGCCCACGCCTTGCTCAACTTACCCATCTCGTCCTACTTTCCGGGCTTACAGCCCGATCTGCGATATTCGGTCAACCACGTGTCATAGGCTCGCTTGCCTGTGGACGTGATCGCTTCCGAGTATACGTCCACCTGTGTGCCGACCAAGCGGCAATATACCGCGAGACCCTCAACCCGAGCCTGGTTCGCTGCCTTCGCCTGCTCAGTCTGAGTCTGCACGATCGTCCGCTGGCTGATCTTGACGGACGTGTAGATTGACAGCAGGGGCGACACGACCATCACCATCAAACCGACCACTAGCCAGTAGATCGGTATCCTGATCTCGCGCCGGAGAGTCGACGGCGGCTCGCCGAGTTCGGTGCGTGATGTCATCTGATCGCGACCCAAAGCATCAAGACGACGATGAGGCTGAGTCCGCTGGCTGCGACTGCAACTCGTCGGTACCATTCCGGCGTCTCGCGAGCGCTTCGGCTATCGACGTGGCCCCCACCGCCAGACCCGGTACTCCGATGACCGAGCCCGCTAGCACCAACACCGACTCCCGAATCTCCGGCCGCGACACCTCCATGAAAATGAGTGTCCACCCGCCCAGGAACGACAGGATGTCCCGAACCAAAACCCAAGGACCAGGCAGCCGGGGTGCCTTGGAGGTTGCGTGCCTGCTCACTCATAGCCATCCTAAGTTGACTCGTCCGGAGGGGCCGGTACGACCGCCATCATACCAGGCCCCGTTCGGACGCATCTGGGTTAGCTCGGGTGGATCGGTCCGCTGTTACTGGGACCGGCCAGGATCGCGTCGGCCGCCCTGGTCATGCGCTCCAGGGGTGAACCGGCCAGCGGGTCCGGGATCTCCGGGTTTGGATCGCCGACCAGGTATCCGCGCAAAGCCTGCATGTCGCCCTTGTGCTGTGCGTCCGTCCGCCACTTGGCAGACGGATCCCAGCCGGATGCCTCCAATACGGCTTTGCCGACCTCGGTCCTGATGGCGGTGTCCTTCATCGCGCCGAGGAACAGCTTGTTGAAATCGGTCTGGTTCACGGGAAGCTCCTCCGCCGGGGGTTTGGGTGCTGGCGCTTCGAGCGCCTGGATGCGAGAAAGGAAAGCGGTCCAGGGGAAGTTAGGCCCCGGGTCGTAGTGCGTCCCGTTGTCCTCCGGGAACGCCTTGGTGATGTCGACGTGACCACAGATTCCACGGACCTTGCCGCCGTCCCACGCCAGCCGCAACTGCGCCGGAGTGAGCCGAACCACCGAGCCGAAGTTGCCGGTCTTGCGGATCGCGACGACCAACCGAGCGGCGTTTTCCAGCGTCGCCTTCGAGACGGGGTCGCTCCACCCGGCAGCCGATTGGCTCGCCGTGCCACAGATCTCGATATGGACACCGATATCGTTGCCATGGGTCCGCGCGGCGTGTGACTCGTCTTTGTGCTCCACCTCCTGCACAATCGAGTTCGAGTCCACGAAGTAGTGCGTCGACGTGCCGTCGGTCCGGTGCTTGTCCCACACCGCGCCGTTCTCGGCGTCATCCGGCCCCTCGTGGCCATCGGTCGTGTGGATCACGATGACGCTGGGCTGACCCGACTTTCGTCCGCTCGTGAACGACTTCGGATGGCCAACCCATCTTGCGATGGGAACATCAGGTGTTGCCATGCTCGTCCTTTCTGCTTACAGGAACACCGTCACGATACAAACGCCGGATGCGCCCGTACCTCCGTTCTGTGCGGACTGGGATGCCGTGTTGGCCGTGCCCGAGCCGCCGCCCCCATATGGCGATCCGGCGTTGCCAGCCGCGTTCACGTTGGTCAGTGCCTGGCCGGACAGGACCGCCGGTCCACCATCGCCACCGGACACCACACCAACAGCGATCGACGAACCACGGACGCCCGGCCCTCCGGGGACCCTGTAGTCTCCGCCTGTTCCGCCCGAGCCGCCAGCCCGGGAAACGCCGTTGGAGCTGTAATTCGGTGGGGTCGACGCGGTACGCACACCACCCCCACCGCCCCCGGCAGCGGTGATAGTGGAACCGAATGAAGTGGTGCCTCCGTTGCCCCCAGCACCTGTCCCAGCAGTCCCGCCCGCGCCGATCGTCACAGCAACCGAGCTGCCCAGACTGGACGCAGCATAGGTCCCCTTTGCGTATTCCCCGCCGCCGCCGCCGTCCCCAAAGCTTACCTGGCTAGCGCCGGTGGCTCCGGCACCTCCACCAGCACCACCCCCGCCGATTACCTCGACCTGTACCAACCGAGCGTTGGCAGGTTTGGTCCAGGTGCCGGATGCTGTGAAAACCTGGATATTCGGCGGATTGGACAGACCTGAAAAGTCCGTGTCGACTGCGATCTGACCCGCTCCGAGTCCCACTTGCTCCCCCTTACCAGCCGATTCGCCATGGGTCAGCCAGCGTGATCGGCCGCCCCGGCGGGATCGTGAATCCGGTGCCGACGGCGTTGGTCGGTGCGGCGTTCACGTTGATTGTCTGCGGGTCGGACGACCCGGTGATGGAAGTGACGTGCAATTGCACACCAGCCACCAGTATATCGAAGTTGGCGACGCCCGCATCCGTCGCAGTTGGAACCCACAGACCGGTCGATACGTTCGACCGCCGACACTTGAACGACGTGGTTGTGCCGACAACGATCGGATCGGCAGTGATCATCGCACTGGGTGAAACCCGAGTGGTGTATCCGACCACTCCCACGTTGTAGAGCTGACCAGGCCGAGTCGTGTGCTGGATATCGAGATCGTACTGGTCGATCAGCTCATTGTATGACTGGACCACCTGCGGCAACGAACCAGGATGAGCGGCAGGATTCGACACCGTGGCCAACGCCCCAGCATCCAAGGCCAGAGCACGCGAGGTTGCATCCAGGTCCAGATCGTACGTGTCGTTGGTCAGATCGAGAGTCAGACTCGGGTACCTGGGCACCTTTAACGTGCCACCACTCCGACGCCAGTCCGCATGGGATTGCAGCTGTGAGTCCAAGTAGTAATTGAACTCAGGGGCCTCGTCGTAAACACCGACACCGTCGGGGTCCGTCTCTGGCGGGTTGATGTTAAGTGGACCGGTCTCCTGAACCGAGCGCGCGAACCCGCCATTGACCCTCTTGACAGTGACATCGTTGCGCGTAGCCTGGTCGTCTGGGGCCGGGTCGAGTGGCTCCGACAGGTGACCTTCAGCGACACCCAACAGCATCGACGGCCCGTTGTAGATCGACTGCCTGGAACGCAGCACCAGGCCAAAATCGTCCCTGTCTTCCTCCAGCGTGAACGCCCCAACGTCGGCACAATCCGACAGTAGGGTGGTCAGCTCGTTCGGCAACTGCGACCCCATCGGGGATCCGTGACTGTTGGTGTCGGCGATGACGGAATAGGGGATGTTTGCATCGCCCAGCAGCCGGATAAACCGAGCAATGTTGGTCTCAGACTGATACGCGCACGCCGCGTCAGAGAAGTTGTAAGTGACGAACGGCAAGTCGTCGTTGTAGTGCAAGACCTGCGCGAGCCGCAACCCACCGGCAGCAGTAAGCACCGAATTGCCCGTATACAGTACTGACTTGAAAATGCCAGCCACGCCGGAGAACGTGCCATTGATCGAGTAGAAGCCGCGCCCAGGCTCGGGCCGGTGGATGTTGTAAGCCCAGGTGACTGTGCCGCCGGAATCGAACACGTAGAGAGCAGCCGAGACCCAGCACCCGACAGGGAAGTCTGACAAGGTGCCGATAACCGCGTTTACTGCCGTGCCGATAACCGTGCCGGTGTTGTCCAGAGCAAAGACGCGGATGCTACCGTCGCTGTTAAGCCAGATGTCCCAGTTGACTGCCGTGCCGGTTGCCTGAAACCTAAACAGCCGCTGGTTGGACGCCGGAAGGGCGTCAATCTGCCAGAACCCGAGGCAGGTCCACGCGTTATTCAGGTTAGGGTGGTTCGGTGCTTGCCCAAAGAAAGACGACGTGTCCTCGGTGAAATGGGCAATCCCAGCAGTCCCCGGTAGCGCTTTGCCCCCAGTCAGATCGGGGGATTCGGTCGAGACGCCAGACACCAACGCTGGAATCCCGCCGACCACCTGGTTCGAGGCACTCGCGCCGTCCTCAAACGTGATCCACATCTGGCTGCCCGGTAGGTACTGCCTCAGATGATGCGTCAACGCCGAGTCGAGCGCTTTGCGTCCCTGACCAAGTCGCCGCAGGATGCCCCGGGTCGCCACGGGCACCCATGCATCCTGCTGACTAAGATCGAACTTGACCGGCAGGGATACGATCTCGGTATGCGCACGCCAGACATTGAACTCGATGGATTCGAAGGTCACCAGAGCTGATCCGTCTCGGACGAAACAACCGGCCCCGCCGGTCGTGACCAGCGTGCCGTCAGCTATCCCCCGGTCGTCGGTGTAAGTCTTGTCCCACTGCGTCGGTGGGTCAGCTCCGTCAGCCCAGAATTTCATTCGATAGCGGCGTCCGGTGGTCTGCGCCCGCAGCCAGTACCAGGTGTTGGCAACCACCTGGAAGCTCATGTTCGATTGGAACAACCAGCCAGCCGACGAGCCGATTCGGGCGATCGTCAGCTGGTCGGTTGTGCCTGGCACGATATAGGCCCGCACCATCTGCGTTCCAGCAGAGTTCGTACGCAAAACCACACCGAAGGATGAGGTCCGGTCGCTGACCATCACCTTGACCAGCACATCGACGTCGGCGAAGGTGCTAACGTGGGCTAGCTGGTTGCCGCTCGCTGCCTGTATCGTGGCCACACCGGAGCCGACGTCGAAATTGGCAGCGGCGCCGATCAAGTTCCAGGCATAACCTGCACGAACAGTCAACTCCGTATCGGTCCAGTTGGGCGTCGACCCCCACGAATTGACTGAGGTGCGAGCGAAGTCGTCACGAATCCGACGCAACGCCACACGCATCGGCTGGTTGCGCCCGATCAGGCCGTAGTAAGGGGCTGCCGGGTTTAGTTCGCTCCACTTGCCGCCGGTGTTGTCGAGCACGATGTCGCATTGGGTTGGCTCTGAGACGGGGCTTTCGTTCGGCCTTCCCCTCTGGATCTTGATCCCACCACCAGAATGTGCGGAATCGAGACGCACATCTCCGGTGATGTCTACCCAAACATCCTTCAGGAACTCAACCTGGTCAACATACGCGACATTGGCTCCGCCCCCCACGGCCCGGGTGTATCTGACTGTGACCCATTGCCCCTCGGCCGTGGTCCCCTCAAACTGCTGCCATCCGGCGCTGTTGGCAACCGCCTGCACCTGGAGCACGTCCGCGATACGTACCTGAAACGTGTCGGACGTCCCCGCATCGAGATAATACCACAGTCGCACCTTCGTTGCACCGGCGGGCGTGACCATGTTCAGGTCGCACTGCTGCCCATTTGACAACGTTGGGGACTTCAACGACTTGGACTGGAAAAAGGGCAGATTGGTGGAGGGTGCCCAGTTGCTGGTGCCGCCGTTGTTCGAGCTGAACGCGTAGGGGGGCCCGGTGCCCTCGAAGCCCTCCGAGACTACCGGTACTTCCTGGATGTGCATCTCGACAACCGGCGAGATCGGCAGGTTACTCATCGCGGCGTCAGCACCTTCACTGGGTCCCCACCCATATCTCGGATCGCCTCCCGCAAAATCTCCAGCAAGAAGTTTGCCACCCGAGAGCCGTCACCTCGGATCGTGAGCGTACCACCCCCCTCTCCAGATGTTGAGCGGTACGGGGTGACCCGAGCCGCCGGGGTGATCTTCTCCCCCCGGTGGATGACCGCCAAACCAGCCGACTGCACCATCCCTGCGCCTCGGTCGAGGTACGGCAGGTTAGGCACCCCTACGCTGACCCCCGGGACGTGGATGCCAGCAAACGAGAAGCCGGGGATGCCGAAGTGCAGGCTGTTCCACCCGGCAATGATCCGGTTTAAGAAGCCCCTGAACCCATTCCATAGCGGGGCAAACAGGTTCTTCAACGCCCCCCCGATCTTGCCGGGGATGCTCCGGATGAAGGCGTTCAACGCGTTGAACTTGGCGATGATGAACTTGATCGCATCCCAAGCCCACAGACCGATCTGAACGTAGACACCCTTCCAGAAGCCGAAGTACATTTTGATGGCTTCCCATACGCCCTTTGCGAACGCCACGATCTTGTGCCACACGGCCACAAAGAAGTTGGCGAATGGTCCGGCGAACCAGGCCCCGATCCCCTTCATGAAACCCCATACGGCGTTCCAGATCGTCTGGAAGAACCTGGTCTTGGTCGCGACCACGACGATAATGGCGACCAGCGCGACGATGCCAAGGATGATCCACGTGACCGGCGAGACAGCGAGCGCAGCATTCCACGCCCACTGCACGGCGGTCACGATTCCGATCGCTACGCCCAGGACACCGAGCGCCGTCGCGAGCGGAGTGATCCACTTCGAGTTCTTCTCGATGAAGCCGAAGACGGCGTTGGCTGCCGGAAGGGCTGCGTTCAGTTTATCTACAAGTGCCATCTGGAACTGCCGACCCAGATTTCCCCAGGACGAAGCACCCTGTCCGGCGGTCGCTGCCGCTTTGTTGGTGGCCCCCTTCAGCCCATTCATCTGCTGCGTGGCGGTGTCAAGATTCATCGCGTACAGCGACTGACCGAGGTCCTCGGCCTTGGTGCCAAACAATTGGACGGCAACCTGGCTGCGCTTGACCGGATCAGGGATCGCCCGCAGGCGCTCCAGCACCGAGTTGAACGACTCGGCCGCGATGTCACCGCCTTTTGCAAATGCCTCACTGGTCTTCTTGACGGGTAGACCCAGTGCCTTAAAGGCTTGGGCGGTCGTCTTACTCCCGTCGACGGCCCGGATCGAGAACTCCTTGATCGCATCTGCCGCCGTGTCCGAGTCACGCGCACCGGCCTTGATTGCCTGCGATAGCAGGCCCATGGCGTACGGTCCGCTAAGACCTAGCTTGTGAAACTGAACACCGTACTCGTTCACCGTGTCGAGCAGGTCCTGGCTCTTATTCACGCCATTCTGGGTCGCTTTGACCAGGATGTCCATTGCCTCTTCAGACGACCTGGCCATGCCTGTCCGCAGCATCTGCGATACGGCCGAGCTAACTCGCTCGGAGTCCTCACCCAGCACCTGGCCGACGGTCAGCAGGTTCTTGGTCGCAACCGCCGCCGTCTCTGCCGATGCGGTCTTGATGTCGATCAGACCGTTCTGTGCGGCGGCCTTGATTGCCTCGTTGACCTGTGGAAGATCCTCGCCGAAACCCTGGGCGTACACCTTACCGGATGCTTGGCCGAGGATTTTAGCTTGAGCCGGGGTCGCCCCGAGCTGGGCTGCCAGGAGGTTGTCAATCTTGCTCTTCTCAATCGCGGCATGCACGCCGCTCATCAACACGGCACCGATCGCCGCACCGGCGACCGCAGCCCCCGCCTTGATCTTGCCGAAGGTGGAGGAGGTCTTGTCCCTGGCGATGATGTTGAAGATCAGCGACGTATCTGCCACTGGACCTCCTCCTACCTCACTTCGTCTCGGCGCGAATCTGGTGTACTGCCGAGATGGCCTGTTCGATCATCCAAACAGGCATCCGATCGGCCTCGTGCGGCGGGATGTGCAGGTGGTATGCCACGTCCAGCCACACGTCACGCCATCGCGCCTCTAGACTCCTTTTGGGTCGACGTCCCCCGGCGCACCCGGACCGGTGATCGCGAGCTGGCCCTCGATGAACTCGACGTCCAGGGTCAGACCCTCGCGCTCGGCCGCGTCTTCGAGCGAGACTTGAAACGCGGTCTCCATCTGTTCCATCTGCTCTGCTGGGAGTTTCATGCGGACGATCCGCTTCCAGAGGTCTCGCAGCTCGACAACGGTCATCTCGGTCTTGAGCTGTCGGACCTTGAAGTCGGGGAGGTCCTTGAACTGCAACTTGGGGTGAACCTGGGTCATCATGTACCAGAGCAGGATCGCCCGCGCTTCGATCTCGCCCGATTGCAGGGCGACGATCCACTGATCCCACGTGCCGCTCGTGTACAGCTTCTCGATCTCGGTTGCCCGCTTACGCGGGACGTCCTCCGGGTCGAATTCCCACGTCTGCTTGTCCGACCCGTCCTCTGGGTCCCAAATCACCAACATCGTCTCGTCCTCCGGGGTTAGTGTGCTGACGAGGCGATCTTATCAGCCGCGACATCGAGCGCACGGTGGACCTTCTGACCGACCTCACCCCTCTGGCCCTTGGTCACATCGTCGAACCATCCGGCTGGTCGAATCTGTTGGTGCAACGACTCGCCCCCGAGCGTCTGCGGGTGCCAACCCTCCGCCCTGTTGAACGCACGCCCAGCGTAGTCGAAGCCGCGCGGCATCGACCTCGCACGCTGGATGATCGACACGCCGACGTTTTCCCCGCCCCAGCGGGTCGCTGCTTTGGTCTGTCGTGCGATGGCCTGCCGCATCGACTGCCCGTGTCCGCCCTTGGACGGCAGCCGCAGGACGCGAGCCCGCTGCTCAGCCACCAGCGGATTCATGAGACTGCGCAGCTCCTTGGCAAGCTCGCGCTTGATGACCTTGCCACCCTCGGCCTCGGCCATGGCCTTCTTGAGTTTGATCATCTTCTCTTTGAGATCGGTGTCAACCTCAATCATCGGACCCTCCCTGCAAAGTACGGAATGCTCGCTTTCCACGCCTCGTCGAACGTCTCACACTCGACCTGTGTCTTGCGCCCGACCACGAGATAACGGCTTCCGCGTCGAAGAATCTTAACCGCCACCCTCGCTGCCATCCGCACTCCTGTCTCGGCTGCCAGAACCAGCGCCGCCGGTCGGCAAGCATGTCGTATGGCCGGATCCAGTAGCCCACCCGGCCCACTGCCCAGATCATCCATGCCATCGTCGTGGTATCTCCCATGTCCACGGAGGACATCGTGTGCCCTCGCGGGTATGGCCGTGCCCCCCGGGGCAGGATAGAGGACCGGGGGGCACGGAGACGGTGAATCAAGCCGGTATCGTCTCCACCGGTGTGAAGTCGAGGTAGTACTCCACACCCGGCGTGAACTGCACCTCGGGATTCGAGACGTGCATCTCCAACTTGGCGTACGGGGTCGCAGCCGAGAACCGCTGGTTCTCCGGCGTCGACGTGTCGTAGACCGCGTGGAAGGTGAACTCGCGATTGACCTTCGGGTCGCGATGATCGCCCAGGAAGGCCACCTTGTCGCACCGAAACTTGCCGCGTACCATGTACTTGCTCCTTGTCAGGTTGCGGTCGCTCGGGCCAGCGGACCGGACCCCGGGAAGGTCACCTCGACCTCGGCCACATCGCCGACGTTTCCAGCGATCGGCACCCACTTGGTAATGACCAGCTTGCCGGAGTATTGCGGGTTGGAGGTCGTTACCGCCGACTGCTGAGCGCGTGCCGCGAAGGTGACCGTCGATCGCCGGAGCGCCCACATCACCTCGTCGAGAGCCGCCGCGTCGTAATCCTGGTTCAACGTCAGAGCGGCCTCGAACGACTCCAAGCCGCCCTTGTTCTCCTCTGCCCCCCCGGACCGGTAGTTCGTGGTCTTCTTGGCCTCGAACTCGTCGGACAGCTCCAGCTTCTTGAGCCAGGGCGAGATGTCGAACCCGGCAGGTCCGATGTTCATCGTCGCATCGAGCAGAACGATGGGGTTTGCCATGTTGTACTACCTTCCTACTCGATGCCAAACGAGGCGAGAAACAGGAAACTGGGCGTTGAGCCCGTGATGGTCCAGCTTACCCGCCAGTACTGGTCGGTAATCGCAGTTCCATCGGTACGAAGACCCTGACCGCCACCCAGGGCGACACTGGTCCCGGTAGCGGCAGCGAACGAGAGCCGGTCGGTCGGCGAGCTGAACCCGACCGCAGCGGCCGACTGCAGCTTCACAGTGATGGTTGGAGTGCCCGTGCCGGACACCGACAAGACGTGCAGGTTGCAATAGGCGCGCTTGTTTGCTGCTACTGCCCCGAGCTGGACGATCGTGCCGGTTCCGGTGGCCGTCCTGGGAACGCCGGACGGATGAGCGCACTTGCCCCTGACCAGAGGCCAGGACGACTTGGCCTCGCCCTCCCATGGGGCGACCTCGCCGACATTGTCACCGATCTTGAGCTTGGTTCGCAGCGCCTTCCCGACCAGATACATCAAGCCGCCTGCGGCGAGGTCTGAATCGGACTGCGGGGCGATCGACCAGGGATCGAGAGTGCGCCGCATCGCCCAAAACACGTCGTCGGGTTTGCCGGGGTCTCCTGCCTCCCAGTGACCGCTGGCCTTGATGTCGCACCCGTGGAGACCAGCCTTGTTCTCCTCTGCTCCGCCGGACCGCCAGGTCGTGATCTTCTTGACCTCGGCTTCGTCTTCCAGCGAGATCATGTTGCCATAACCTGACAGATCGGCACCCGACACGAAAGTCCGTGTGTCGAGCAAGACTAGAGGGTTCGCCATCAGGCTGCTCCTATCACGAAGACCTCGATCTCAACGCCATAGAACTTGGCCTCGCCCACGTTGAATAGCCTGTTGCCCCGGAGAGCCTGCACTTTGATGCCGGACCACGGCTTCTCGGGGTTGCGCTGGTTCACCGGGTCTTGGAACGCCTCGACGAGTGAAGTGATGCCGGTGCCCGCCATGTAGGTTCGCATTTTGCGGATCGCCCATTTGTCGGTCGACCGCGCTACCAGAACCCGGCAGGTCACGGTGCCCTGGTCAGTTCCAGCCCGATGTCCGCTCGGTAGCTTCTTGTTGAACGACTGGTTCGGCTCAATGTCCATCTCACCGACATAGAAAGCCTCGTTCGGCAAATCGTCCGGCACGAAGTCGAGCGCGTTGATGCCGGTCGTCTTGGCGAGAGCCTCCAGCTCCAGCGCTACCGCGTTCCAGTCCATCAGCCGATCCCCGCCCGCATGTAGCCGCCGCCCTTGAGGATGGCGAGGACGTCCGGATCGAGGGCCGGGATTCGAGTCAGTCCCCACTCGGCCGAACCGGCTATACCTTCCGGACTCCCCTTCCGTCGGTATAGCCGGTTGGCCTGCATCTGGTGTGCCCAGGTGATGTCGTCCGGGACCTCCGGCCAACCGAACTGCGCAGTGACGTCGAGCATCCCGTCGTTGAGCAGAGTGCCATACGGCAACTTGATGCCATCGTAGGGTCGGCCGTCGATGATCGAGCTGGTCGGCAGCAGACTCGCCGCGCCCACGTAACCCGCCACCGCGAATCCGGTCGACGATGCGATGCCGTCGCGCAACAACACCTTCAGGTAGGAGAATCCAGAGCGGCGAACGGGGACCACCTTGCCAGAGGTGTCGATGGTCCGAGTCTCGATGCCTTCGGTCTTCCAGAACGTGGGCCAGCCGGACCGGTTTTCGATCGCTGCCCGCGCACCACGGAGGCAAGTATCGATCCAGTCGTCTTCCTCGTTGCTCGTGATGTTCAAGACGTCCTTGAACTGCTCACGCGAGTTGTACGGGTCCCCGATCGCCACTCTGTCACCCCCCTACGCCATTCCGCAGGATCTTAGCATCCCGCTCCAGTCCGTCGGCCACCCAGGAACGAAACAGCGCCTCGTCGCGCTCGTACTGCTGCAGCCGGTTAACCCGAGCGTACTGTTCGTCCATCTGGCCCTTGCCGACAATCGGGTGCATGTGCTCGATCATGATCGTCTCGTCATAACCGAGACAACCCGCCTTCTCGCCGAGCACCTTAACCGCGTCATCGCAGTAGAGGTGCTGGACCGGTGCCGGAACCATCCGACCGAGCCGCCGGATGATCTCAGCGTCCATCGACCACCAGGTCGGTTTGTTCCGGTCCTGAAACCCATCCCTGCCGTACCAGATCCAGTTCTGGTTCTTGTGGTGGTCCATGATCAAGTTGCTTGCCCACCCCCGCGTGCGGGGGATGTGGTCGTCACCCATAAAGGCGATGTTGCGGTACTGACCGCCCTGGGCCATCTCGACCGCCGTGAAGTTGAGCTTCGGGACGAGCGGCATCCATTCGGGAAGTATCTGGATCATCGCACCGGCCTGGCTGCCGACCAGCTTGCTGTATCCGTCGATCTGCATGTCGTCCGCATCGGCCACGAACAGCAGATCGGCGAATCCGAACGCTCCGGTCTCCCACCAGGCCTTGACGATCGGCTCGACGTTGTGCGGCCGACTGCGGGTCGGCACCAGTACCAGCAACTCAGGCATCATGCCGCCACCACCCGACCGGCGAGTGCGAGATCGAGTACAGGCCCTCGACGGCTTCGTCGCGACGCCAGCCGAGTTTCTCCAGGCGCGGCATCTCGCGCCGGATGGCCCCGAGTGGCCCTCCACGCTCCGGGATCAAATGCCCGCCGACCCGAGCACGCTCGGCTGGCCACATGTCAAAGCATGCGTCCTCGATGACCATGTAGCAGCCGGGTGTGACGAAAGCCGACCACAGGTTGATCTCACTCTGAACATGCGCCATGTGATGATCGGAGTCGAGACTCACCATGACACGCTGGCCGCTCTGGAGGTGCCGCATCACCTCGCCGACCAGCCGGACGTCTGTCGACGTCCAGCCGGTGAGCCACTCGATGTTCGGGATGTTATCTCCGTGTTGCTTGCGTGCTTCGCTGCCTGCACCGGGGTCGGCGTCGATCGTGATGACCTTTAGCCCATGCTGCTGGAACCACAGGGCCGAGCCGCCGCGCCGGGTGCCGGTTTCGATCACGACATCCGGCTGGCTGATCTCGATCAGATCCATGTAGCGTTCGAGGTCCTGCCCCGACTTCTGGATCTCGACCTCACCGAGATAGTCGTGGAAATCGCCGTTCTCGAACGTCGCCCAGGTCGCCTCGGAATCCCAGGAAGCCAACGGAGCCAGTTCAGCTTCCACTGGGCAGACACCCCCAGCCGCCGTCGCACGAGACATTGCCGCACTTGGCGCACGGGGGGTGTCCAGTCGCTGCCGACGCGGCTTCTCGCTTCTCCCGACGCGCACGCTGGGCTTTACCCCAGCTGCCGACTTCCGGCCCCCCAGCCGCCTGCATGATCTGGAGCATCGGCTCGACGTCGGGCATCCGGTAGTCGTCCTCACCGAGCCAGAACGTCTTGTGGTGGGTGATCTTGACACCGGTGTGCACGAAGATCGGCCGCTGTAGCTGGGCGACCCGGTAGCAGAACGACAGGTCCTCACTGACCTGCGCACCGTCCCCGTAGGCCACGAAGTCGAACCAATGGTCGCCCTCGTTTTTGCGAATGGCCTCGAGGATGGACCGGTGAATCAGCAGAAACGCCGCGCCCGTACCGGCGACCTGAACCAGCGTCTCCGGCGGGTAACGGAACCGGTTGGTGAACCCGAACCCCTGCTCGGGGGTCGACCCCCACATGAACAGCGTCGGAACGGGCCGAACGATGAAGCCGCCCTTGTTATCCGGCCCCATGTGCTTGAGTGCGAAGCACAAGCCGCCGACCACCGGCCGGTCCACCGGATCGGCAGCGAGCAAGAGCCGCTCGATCGCGTCGGCTTCGAAACCCATATCCGTGTCGACGAAGAACAGCCACTCGGAGTCGGTCTTGTCCAGGAAATGCGTCGCGGCCATGTTGCGCCCCTCGACCAGCGAGTTCGGGCCGGAACAGCTCACCGCGAACGGCGCGGCGACGATGACGTCGAGCCCGATCGCCTTGTCGTAGGCGATCGCGTTCATGAGCGACATGTGCCATGAATGCGACACCCGATCGCTGTGCAGGTAGGCGATCTGTACCGTGCCCCCGGCGATGGCCCCCGGAGCTTCTCCCGTGACTTCGGAGGCCTCCGTCGGTATGTCGGTGGGGGTGGCCGCCGTCTCGTCCGCCGGAGCCGCCCCCGTCACTGACCCGCGACCTTCCGCACGCGGCCCCCGCCCGGACCCGAGTTCATGGTCGACTCGACCAGTGGCTGGACGCGACCGGGGTCGCGGTTGGCCGAGATCGACGCGTCGATGGGGGCCAAGCCCTGGAACAGTTCGGGCCGCTCGCGGTAGAGCGGGTGGTTCTTGTCGATAGACTGTCCGGCACGCAGCAACTGCTGCCCGCCGGTCCACATCGCCATCCCCTCGAAGCTGGAATAGGCGATGCCGCTCTCTTGCTCGTTCTGGTCGCTCATCTCGTCCCTCTCTGGATCGGGTATACCTATCCTAGACCATCGGCCCCCACTCTCGGGGACGAGGCCGAGAATTGGGGGCCGACGGCGACGTTGGGCGGGGAACCCGGAGGCTTCATCCCGGTATCAGCCCCGTGTCAGGCCTGACCGAACGGATGGGATTTCCGATTAAGCCCAGGAGCCGGTCTCTGGGCGGTCCCCCACGTCTGGTTAGCTGCTCTTGTTGGTGAGCAGCTGGAACGCAGTCGGGTCGACCACGTTGGCACCGTTGCGCGCCCAGGCGAACCAGCCGCGCTGGCCGGTCGGCCGGTTGTTGGTCACGTCGAACAGCATCGGCACGAACTCGATGTTCATGCCCGCACGCTGCGCGAACAAGTAGCCCTGCCAGTTGCCAACCACGAGCCACGGCTGGACGCCGGTGCCGGTGACGATGTCGGTCACGTAGTCGTTCTGGTCGTAGTCGCGGCCGAACAACTGACCGATGCCCTCGGCGGAGAGCGAGACCGTGAAGTTCGGGTCCAGGGTGCCGAGCTGGCGCACGGCGTTCTGGGTCTTGGTCGACGACATCCAGGCGACCGCGCCCCGGCGACGGTGCCGCTGCGGCAACCGCGCCCAGATGTTGTAGATGTCCGACGGGGCGATCGTGCCCGCCGTGCCGACCGGCGTCGAGACGACCGGGTTGGTCTGGCCGGTCAGAGCCGGGACGATACCGGTCGGGAGGTTCGCACCGGTGCCCGTGGTCAGCTTGTCGGCCAGCAGCTCGTCGTAACCCGAGCCGAGCATGTCCGACATGTGCTGCGCGAAGCCGGGCCAGTCCTGGCCGACCTCGATGCTGAACGGGATGAAACCGTCGGCACGGTGGGTCGGAACGGCGGGCTGAGCGATCGTCGGCGAGTTGTCCGTGGACGGCGCGGCTTCCGCGTCGTACTTCCAGGAGACACCGGCCGACGAGAGGCCCTTCCACTGGTCGTTGGTGATCGTCTCGATCCGGCACCGGTTCAGCACCGGGTTGTCGGACCCCTGCGCCGTCAGGATGATGGTCGGGTCGATGATCACCGGGACGGCGAAACCACCGGCCGCCGGGGTGCCGATCGACATCGACCGCTTGAGGTAGTTGACCTCCTGGACCGCCCGCGCCTCCTCCGGCGAGAACACTGGGGTCAGGCCGGTCGCGGCCTTCTGGAACGCCGAGCGGTAGTACGGGTTGGAGGTGGCGACCAGGAACGCGGCGATCAGCTCCCCGTCCGTGTCGCCGTCCGACCGGCGCAGCAGCGTGTCGAGCCGGTCGCGCTGATACTCGGTCAGGTGCCGCTGGACCTTCTTATCGTCGAGCAGGGTCGCCGCGCGGCTGTACCACTGCTCGCGGGTGTCCTCCGTACCCATGCGCCGGTAGTCGACGTTGAAGCGGTCCATGCCGTCCTTGTCGGCGGGCTTGACGTTGAGGTCGCCGTAGCGCGACCGCGCCTCCTTGACCCGCTGCTCGCGCTGCTCGCGCTCCTTGATCACGGCACGGACGCCGTCGATCTTGGCCTCGTTCTCCTTGAACTCGGCCTCGTACTTGTCGAACGTCGCGCCGTCGTCCTTGCGCTGCTCGACCGACCGGCTCTCGTTGGCCGAGTCCTTCTGCGCGGCGTCCATCAGGTCGATCAGCTCACGCTGACGCGCTTCGAGCTGCTCCAGCTCGTCCGGCGCGCCACCGGCGACCAGGTAGATCGGGTCGCCGTTCTTGCGCTGGCCGATGATCTGCTTGCGTCGTGGCTGGCCTCCCTGGGCCAGGTGTCCGAGCATCATTTCTGGTACCCCATCCTCATCGCTTCGAGTCGGTGCGCCCGGAGCTTCATCTCACGGGCAATCGCAGCCTCATCGATCTGACGGCGCGCCGAGTCTTCATCGGCGGGTGTCGGGATACCGGGCTTGTATTCAGCGGTCCGGTAGAACGTCCGTGCCGCTTCGTAAGATCGTAGCAGCTCGTCGTACCGGCCATGCGACCGGGCGGCAAGCCGCTCCATCCACGCGTCAGTGCCACACCGTGACCGCAGACCTGCCGTCGCGGTCGGCGATGCTGGCCAGGTAACCGGCCCAGCTTCGAACGCTCGAACCTCCCCGATGGTCCGCTCCGGGATTCCCTCGGGGTTGTGGTCGCTCGTGTCCGGCTCGTGGTTCCACTCATCCCGGATCACATTGAACATGAAACTCGAACCGTATCCGCCGGACCGCAGACCCGGTTCGAGATCCCTGTTGAAGCTGGTGTCGTGCAGCGGCCCCTCAACGATCGGGCCGTGGTAATCCGGCTCCTTCGTCTCCTCGAACCGGGTCGGCACGGTGAGCAACTTGTCACCGATGCTCATGTCCATGCCGTGGTTGAACAGCACCTTGAGTGACGAGGTGCCGTCCGACCGCATGGACTCCTTGGCCGTTTTGGTGAACGCACCGGGCATCGTCCGCTCCAGAAACCGCCCCTCCCAGAACGAGTTGATCTCGTACCAGGTGTCGAACGGCGAGAAACGGACCGACAGGGTCCCCAGTCCATCCCCCTCGGCGCGCATCAACGGTAGACCCGACCGGACGATCGGAAGCCCCTTGATCTTCATCCTACCTCCAGCCGGGCATTTAGACGATAGAGTCTATCACGGCTGGCACCTCGGTGCTGCCGTTCCATACCGAAATCGTGAGGGGAACCTCGGCTGATCCCGTCCACAGGGTGGCTGTTGGACCGCTCAGCTGGCTTGACGTCGAGTTCCCGTTTGTGCCGTCCCACGCCCACCCGGACGTGTCACCATCCGCATACGCATCAACCGCTCCAACCTTCTCCAGCAACACGCCTGTCATGCCATACCCGGCTTGGAGCGAGTCCCACAACAGGTAGATTCCAGTTGCCAGTGCGGGAGCGGCATTGGCCACGAGAGAAAATCGAGCGGTTGTGCCCACCGCGCCTGTCGTGAAGCCCTGGGTCTGGGGGAACGCATCCCCCCCGGCAGAGCGCGTATAGGCAACGTAAACCGTGTGACCGAAGTCGAAATCGGAGACGGACCCGTTGTGGCCATAGAACGACACGCTGAACACGTCACCGGGCGCACACGCGGCAATAGGACACTGGAGGAACCCAGCATTACCGGCACGCGCCCCGGTGCTACGCGGGTTGGCTGGGGTTGGAAAATCGGTGGCACGCACAGGCGAAGACGAGCCGCCATACCCGGTTGCATTGTTCTTCGATGCCGGGTTGGGGCAGAGATTATGCCTGGCGGTCACGTGGTCTTCCGAAAGATCACCGTATTGGCAGCGAGCCCGCCGGGGACTAGATCGGCCAAGTTCAAGACGATCGACTCGGCTCGCTGGTCCAGTTCGGTCTGCAGACCGGATACGTCACCAATCGCGATGGCCAGCGTAGTCTTCACCTGAGATGGCGTGCGGCTCGCCCACGCCCCGCCGACCGACTGGATCGTGTTGCCCGCCGTCGCAGTCAGGCCTGCGATCGTCGTAAGGTCAGGATCGAGTGGCTGGTAAGCAGCGTTACCCTCGGTCGCCGTGAGGTACTGGGGGTGTGGGTCGCTTGCTGCCTCGTGTGCCGCAACCGCCGCAGCCGCCGTTCCGACCGGGTCGTAAGTGCCGCTATGATTGTGACTTGTCGCCGATGCTCCGATTGCTGCCGGAGTCGGCAGCGCAGGGTTACCGTGCCGGTGATCCGACCGGCTGACCGAATCTGCCGCGCCCGAATTGGAGGATGCCCCGTAAGTCGTCTCCGCCGTGACGGATCCGTACGTGATCGAACCTCCACCCGGATGAATGTGGTTGGCCAGCGCATAGAGTTGCCCCGTTCCGTCCGGTGGCACCGGTGCCAATTCGTTGAGGCTGATAGTGCCACCCGGGGCGTCGAACGGGACCACAACACTGAATGAGGTCTTCCAGCTCGGAAAGTGCGGCCGGACCTCCCAGGTCCAGCCGGTCGGCGAGGCAGCCGGGTCGTTGCTCGCGTACAGCGCCTGAGACAGGACACCATCGACCCCGACCACCGCGACAATCTCGTCGGGGATCAGAAGGTTCTCATCTGCGCTCGCTGCCGGGAACAAGACAGCCGACCGATAGAAGACGATCTTACCGGCAACCGGGCCGTTCTGGTCCCGGATTGTGCCGGTAACGGTGATCAGCGCGGGCAGGGTCACTGTGCACCTCCGGCGTTCGGGTCCGGCGGAGTCGGGTCGCCGCTCGGGTCGGGGGGCGGGTTGCCGGGGTCGGTCGGTCCGGCCTTTTGCTCGCCGAGCGTGAGCGCCAGCGGCTTGTTGCCCCACGGGACGTCTTCGAGGTTGTCTTTACGCCGGATCTCGTTGATGACGTATGCACCGGTGTCGAGCTTGGTCTTGTTGACCTGCCAGCGCTGGGCGATTGACGTGTCAAGGAACGAGTCCCGATCGAACAGAACGAACTGCGGTCGGGGCAGGAAAGACGACAGGATGCGCTCGACTCGCTGCAACCAACGGTTTGCGCTGTACTTCAACATCTCGACATCCCGGTCGACGATGTTGGCATAAGTCAGGGTTGATCCAGTCGAGTAGCCGAGCACCTCAGCGACCCCCGGTCCCATGATCCGGGCACATTGAGCCTCGGAGTACTGCCTGGACTCCAGGAACTGCGACTCTTCCGGATTGACCTGGATCTGGTCGAACTTCCAGCCCCTGCCCAGGACGATCGGCTCGCGCGTACCGAACATCGCGGCCAGGAAGCGGTCTTTGGCAGTTCGGACCACGTTCTCGTCCGACATGTCCGCTTCGGAGTTCGACAGGATACCGCCGGGGTGCCCGCCGTCCTGGAACCAGCTCTTGCCGAACCGAGTGGATGCGATCGACAGCCCGATCTCGTCCGCGTGCGCCGCAACCGGCGACAGGCCGAGCAGGTTACCCGCTACCGGATAGGCACGTCGGTGAAAGACCCGGTCAGCCGGGACTGTGCCGCCCTGGTAGGTCCAGTGCTGCTCGCCGTCTGTGATCGTCACGTTCACCTTGTCGGGATTCCACAGGTCCACCTGCCGCAGCATCCCGGTCGGTCCGACGTCCAGTTTGTTGCCGTAGACGTTCCCGCGTAGGAACCACGACTGGGTCAACATGTAAATCCAGTCCTGGACGCCGTAACCGTCCCCCGCCGGATCGTCCAGGTTGCTTGGAGTCGTGATGATCTTGCGTCGCCCGTCGCTCTGCCCCCGGTAGCAATCGAAGTGCATCTCCGAGACGAGAGATGCCATCATGTCGACGGCCGTACGGAAGGCGACCGACTGGAGGCTGTTCGTCCCCGTGTAGGGGTCCACCTCCTGATACGAATTGCCGACCGACCAGTTCAACGACGACAGGGGGATCGCAGGCCACTGGCCGATGAAATCCTGTCGCTTCTCGGGCTCCGGCGCAGCCTCGGCTTGCTTGCGACCCAGACGAGGCAGCTTCACTTACGCACACTCCTCGAGTTTGCCCGCCAGAAGGTCAGGACGGAAATCGCCAGCCCCGCCAGGATGTAGCAAGCCGGGGGGTAGACCATCCAGGTCCCCCCGAAAACCAGGAGCGGCCCCGCCACCACGGGCACCCAGCCGAGCAAGTACAGCAACGCCCGTAGGACATAGCCAGCCGCAGCAGCTACGGTGCCGACCACCTCAACCATCGTGATGACCATTTTCGTCGAGTCCGGGCTTCTCAACGATCTGACGGCGCGCCTGCGAACCGGGCGGGTGTCGGGATGCTGAATACACGATATCAGGAGATCTCCTGATATCGGCTGCTAGTGGATGAAGGCGAGCGGATCGTATTCCGAGACGACCTTGTCAATCCGATTCCGATAAACGAGCATCGCCAGACCGCCAGCGCACGCCGGACCAACCTCGACACCGGCTTTGTGGTCGAACGTTGACCCCCCGCCTAGCTGCCGAGCCGGGACCGAGACAGCCGAGTTGAGAGGCGGTTCATTGTGGTGGAACACCTGCGGTGCCTGCGCAGTCGCAGCATCCACCAGAATAGCGAAAGCCTGCGCGGTTCCGTCAATGCCCGGTAGGAATAGATCACCTCGTTTGGGCCGATCCTTGTCCTTGGGTTCCTCAATACCAATCCCCTTAAGGTCATTTATGATCGCCTCGCCCCGCGCATCCACGGCGAACGCTACCGGGCCGTACCTGGCTTTCATGTCAACCAGGCGCGGGATGATCCAGTCGACTCCCGGCTTGTGATCGGCGATACCGATCCGCCAAAGCCCATCGATTTTGCCCGCCCACATGATCGTGCCATGCGTGCGCTTGGGGTTGATGTAGAAGGCGATCGCGATGTCGTGCGGAACGGCAGGTCGGGCGGCAGCGAGCGAGGACCAGACAGACGGGTCGATTGCGTTGTCACCAGCGACCCGAGCGCGTGGGAGCCACATGCCGTTGCGCTCCATCGCAAACCGGATCGTCATGCCGAGTTTTTTCTTCTCGGCCTCGATCGTCGCTTTCCGGATGCCGGTCCGGTTCTCGCGCCGGACGCCCATGCTCGGGTTGGTCGCGCGGTTGACCGCGTCGCAGCCGACCTCGTCCCTGAACTCCTGGGTCTGTGGGTCGATGTACTCCATGCCGTAGTCGAACCAGGCGGTTGTTGGGTCGTTCCCCTCGCCCTGCTCTTTGATCAGATAGATCCAGGCCTTGTCGTTGCGGGGCGGAGTGCCGAAGAACCACACCTGCGGGTCCCACATCGCCGACTGAGTTGGTGCCAGCGTTTGCATGAGGTCGGCCGTCAGGATCTGCGCCTCGTCCATGATCAGCTTGGGGAACGAGAAACCAAGACCCTGCCCACCCTCGCGTGCAGCAAACAGCAACCGCGCCCGGTTGTACTTCGGCATCAACTCGATGCCCTGCTTGCCGTTGGCGCTCCACACGTGTTTGATCGCCGAGCCGAGAATCGCATCGTTCTCCTCGATCAGCACCTTGATCCGTTGGAAGCCCTCGGCCGCCGTCGCGTACAGGTGCGCGCTGTGCCCGATGAGCGGAATGCCGAACAGGAACAGCCAACCGACCTCCAGCGCCATGATGATGTCGCCCTTGCCATTCTGCCTCGGCACCCAGCAGCCGCAGGTGTCAGCCGCCATCACGAGGTCATGTGTCTCCTCGTCGCGCTTCTGGCCAAGCCCGCGTTCGACGATCCACGCCTGCCACGGGTCCATCGGCCTATTGAGTTTCGCCATCAGATCGACGACCTCGCCACCCGCACTCGTGAGGTACGGCGGATAGTTGGCGACCCGAGGCCGGATCAGCTCACCCGAGTTGACGTTCACGTGCTGCCTTCGCTGCCCTCATTGCTGCCAGCATATCCTCCCGGTCGACCGTAACAGAGACTGTCCCGGTTGGCTTCTTCGTCTCAACCGGCCGCAGCCCAGCCGCCCGGATCTCAGCGGTCAGCTGTTTGAACGCCAACTGGTGGTTCCGGCGCAGATCGAGCACCTTGTCGATCTGGAGGTGGACTTCGCCCATATCGTCGAACGTGATCGTGAGCCACGACTCGCGTCGGCCGATCACCAGGTCGTCGAGTCGGTCGAGCGTGTCCGCACACCTGGCGAGTTCACGGACCAGGGCGGCAGCACCCGGGTCGAGTCGGTCACCGTCGTACGCGTCCCAGATCGCCTGTCCGGTCTTGCTCAGCATCCCGCCACCCTATCACAGGTCGCCGGGACACCGTACGTGGTCGGCGTCGACCTCGGGCCGGGGCTGTCGTTCGTTTGGGCGTTCATCCCAACCAACAACCAGCACATGACACCGACCAGAAGGGCAGCGACCAGAATCGTCACGCCGAGCGCTCGAATCGACAGGTCAGCCCCATTCGGATGCCAAGCCGCCTCCTCGCCGAGCGGGGCGTTGCAGTCGATACACCAACGCCCTCTTCCGTTTGCGTCGTACACATATGCGGCAGGATTTCGGCAACTGAGACCGTCTCGATGTCGCGCGGCGTCCTCCAGTGTAACCGGAGCGAATCCGGCAGCCTGTTCCGGCACCGACCGGCGCACCCTGTGATAGTCCATATGAAACTCCTCGAGTAGTCGCGTGTAAAGGGGTCCCGCCCCGCCGGATTTGCCAGGAGAGAGAGAGCCAAATGACTGGCTGGGTTGCGCTTCTCCTTCTTCTCTAAAAGAGCGGCCTTCCTTTCACAGCTCAATTGCTGGTTTATAATTTGCGATCTGAATTGCCAATGCCCTATTGCCACGACTACTATTGCACTTGACATGGCAAGTTGGGCAACCCTCCCCCCCATCTGGTTGTTTCACTCCGTGTGCTGGCCTGGACAGGGCTGGATCGTATGGTTGGTTGGACCACACGCTCAGCGGGACAAGATGGTCGGCACTGTACGCCTCATCATGCCCGCACAGATGGCAAGTGGTCCCCCACATTTCTCGTACCTGGATCCTCCATCGGTTGGCCCTAGGTCCTATCCTCCAGTTGGATGGGGGGTAGGGTAGGTTTTGCAGCAATGGGGGTAGGGGGATATTCAACGAGCGGAGTATCTCCCAGGGGGGTTCGCTCAACCCGGGGGTGCGGTTGGTCCTCTTGGGTCGCCCGTTGTTCGGACGTCGCCGCACCTTCTTTGCACGGGGATCGATAGGAGGGACCGGAGTCGCCATGGCCAGCAACTCCGGTCCCCGCAGACCTCCCACCCCGGAAGGGTCCTGAGCGTATTGTAGCAGGTCATCCGTCATCGCGTTTATCCCCGCACTGGTGGGTTCGGGCGATCATCTCCCACGTACCGTTCCGGCGTTCGATCCGGACCTGCACCGGTCCACTCCACTCGCCCAGCTCGGTGATTAGCTCCGGTGCGACCAGCACCAGAACCGGGTCCGTGTCATTCGCCCTTTCCGGGATCTTCATGTCCGGGCACCACCCTTTCTCCGAGTAGCCGCACGGCCGGTGGGTTGGCCAGATAGGCGACCATCCGCCGAAAGTACTCAGGGTCGTCCTTGATCCGGCCAAGCAGGTCGTTGCAGTGTTTGCACAGCTTCCCCCGGACCACCCCCGTCCGGTGGTCATGGTCGGTACTGAGTGACCTGCTGTTGCCGTTGTACCCGGTCCACTCGGCACAGATGCACCCCCCGCCCTGGTACTCGACGATGAGGTCACCTTCGACTGCTGTTATCCCGAAAGCCCGGACCTGTCTGGCGTTCCGTGCCGTCTCCCGCTTCGCATTCTTGCGCTCCCGCAGGCAGCCGGTACACCCCAGTCGGTCTTTCAGCCCCGGTACCGGCTTGAGTTTCTTGTTTGCGGCCTGGCAATTCCAACAGCGGATTCCCGCCGCCATCCGCTCTTGGGCTTGCCAGGCCGTGATCCGGTCAAGATCGGGCCAAGGCCGCATATACTCCAGTGTCATGCCGTCACCGGCCGTACCTGCCGTTGATAGTCACCGGCCCCCTGAACCGGCCGGTCGTGGGTCCGTTCAGTTAGCTGCCCCGCATACCCAATCTGCTGGCGTTCGGGACTCTTCGTGCGCGTCCAGGTCCGTTCGGCTAGTCCGGTGAGCGCCGTCGGTGAGATCATCTCGGCATCGTTGACCTCGATCTCGACGCAATGACCTGCGCCCTCGATCCGGACCTTCACGAGACATCCTTCGCGGAGTACCGGTGATACCCGCGTCCGTCCGGGTTGTCCACGATCAGCTCATGACGCAGCAGGGACACCACCACTTTCTTCACGACACTAGAGTTCAGCTCCAGGGCTGTGATGATCGAGTTCCGTGATGTCTCCGGATTCGCCCGGATATAGTCGAGGACGCTGGCTGCGTTGGTCCCCGCCTCGGGGTAGGTTAGAGTGTTCATGGGGCCATCCTATCAGTAGGGTGGGATATCCTCGTTGACTGGTCGCGGAAGCCGAGCGGGTGGTGGTTGCGGCCATTTGATGTGACAGTAGTGTTGAGGCATCAGATCGGCGTTCCGTGGGTCGGTGAGTCGTCCCGGATCCATTTGGACGAGCCCCGTCCGGCGTAGGCAGTACATCGGTATACGCCTACAAATACACCATAGACGCTGATAAGTGTCTAGTATGACCAGCTCGACCTCGGCCTTCATGCCCTCAGCGACTCCGGCAGCGAACCACACACCACACGAGTGTCGTCTGATGACCGGAATCGTCGTCTCCAGATAGACCGGTCTCGGATTTGCTCTCTTCTTGGGAGGCATGACTAGATTATCACCCGACCAGGGTGTAGGAGTGTAGGAGCGCTCCTACACCCCCCTGCACGGCCGGACGCAATAACAATACGTAACTGGGATATGCAGAGGACAATGCCCCGCATGGCCTCTGACCGGGGATCTTTGTCACAACAACTATCCTGGGCTGTGTAACAGTACGTAGCTCCTCCTGTGTATGCGCCGGGGGGGTGTAGGAGCGCTCCTACACTCCTACACCCTACCGGCTTCACTTAGCGCGCCACTGAGTGGCAGTGTTGTGATTGTGCTCGACTTCCTGCGTCTCGATCTTCCCGGCGAGCACCAGATCGCCTAGCAGCTCGGCGAGGTCGAAACCCGCCTCCCGCCACGCCTTCTTTTCCTTGGAGGCGAGCTTGAGGCTGAGTGCGCGCGTCGTGAGCCAGCCGTCCGCACTACCCAGCACCCTCATCAGCCGGTCGAGCGCATTAATATAGACGGCGTTGCGCTTGTGGTCGTCCGCCTCCTCGATGATGGCTTTCTGGGCGACCATTGCTCGCGCTCGTCCGGCGCTCTTGTTCTCTTGCGCCTTCTGGATCCGCTTCTCGGCCTCGATGCGGGTCCGATTGCTGACCCAGATCGGGACTGCCGACAGCTCCCAAATCTCGTCGCTGATATGGGTCGTGTTGTCAAGCCAGATGGCGAGGTGAGCGGCGACCTTGATGCGGGTCAGGAGGACATGGGAATCCGGGTCGGCAGCGTCGATGCCCTCGGCCTTCTTGCGCCGGATCTCGTTGCGCCTGCGTCTCCTGTCAGTCTCGATGTGCCTGCGAACCCCAGGCGAATACGTAACCAGGAGTTCGTCTTTGCTTGGAGCACTGACCGCCTCGGGCTCGGCTTTTTTCTTTCCAGGGCCAGGCGCGGCGAGTCCGGAAGACGGGGACCACTCTTCGGCAAGCTGTAGAGTCTCGTCCAGGGTGCCAGGGTGAATTGCGGACCAACCGTGCCACTTGCGCATTGCTGGCCCCGGAGCTGGTGGTTCAAGCAGACCTTCCGGGACAACAGTAGCTTCCCAGAATGCCGGTAGCCATAGGAAGCGCTGCGGTAGACCTGAGACCGCATGGTCGAATAGGATTGCTGCGTTATCGGGCTGAACGCCCGCGACCAGCGCGAGTCGATACTGACCCTCACGGACAGGTCGACGGAGCTCCTTGTTGGCATAGTGCTCTCCGAGTTCTTCTCCCATGTAGACTTCGAGCAACGTGCTGGTGATGGTTGCGCCTCGCTGGTCCATGTGTGCCCCGAGCTGCGTGATCTCGGTGACGTTCAGGATTACGGTATCGTTGGACTGGACCGGCCCCTCTTTGGTCTGCTCGGTGAACATCGCGGCGATGCCCTGCCCGGTGCCTGGCTTGCGCCACGGCGGGTAGGGTGCTCCGCAGAATCCACGCGCAACCTGCCCCGAGCCGCCTTTGCCTTCCCCCG
>Ga0207641_10000459_pt1 | contig 46432 bp, 46 predicted proteins | sample KBSSwiS62_FD_184306 | JGI IMG/M metagenome (GOLD analysis project Ga0207641, IMG submission 184306) | Switchgrass rhizosphere microbial communities from Kellogg Biological Station, Michigan, USA - KBS Switchgrass S6-2 (SPAdes) (version 2) | ecosystem: Host-associated > Plants > Roots >... | reverse complement strand
CGCGGTGCCCAGTACCGGCTGGACGGCGCCCCCCTCGAACCGGGGTGCGGCTGTTATGCTTGTCAAAACTTTACCCGTGCCTATATTCGGCATCTATTCAAAGCGGGTGAAATCCTCGCACTGGTCCTGGTCAGCCTGCATAATCTGCATTTTTACCTCGAACTGATGCGCGACATCCGGAACGCGCTTGATTCGGATACATTTGGTGCGTTCCGTGAGAATTTTCTCCGCACCTACCAAACCACCAAAGAAAAAGTTTAATGCCGTCACTTTCTGTCTTCTTCGCACAAGTCACCAATGCGGCTAACGCCGCCGTCGCGGGCGCGCCGGTCGATCCCGCCACCCAGCCGGATCGACCCCTCTGGTCGGTTTTCCTCATTTACGGCTTGCTCCTGGCCACGATTTATTTCGTCTTCTTCCGCCCCCAGATCCAGGCCAAGAAAAATCAGGACGAAAAGATCAAGACCGCCAAGACCGGTGACAAGATCGTCACCAGCAGCGGCATCCACGGCATCATCACCAACGTCAAGGACTCGACCGTCATCGTCCGCGTGGCCGACAATGTGAAGCTTGAGATCGAAAAGTCCCACATCGACAAAATCAACCGTCCTGAATCCAGCGACTCTGAAAAAGAAAAATCCTCCACCGGCAAAGCCTCCTAGGCCCGATTTCCCATGTATTTCTCCATCTTCCTCGCCTCACTCGGCTTCATCGGTTTCTTCATTTGGTATCTGGCGGCTGAAAGCGCCTCGACCCGTCGCGTCGCCGGTCTTGGCGCCATTCTCGCCAGCTTGATCACCTGTGGTCTCGCGCTCTGGCCGGTCCACGGCAAGATGCCGATCAATCTTGGTCTCGATCTCCGCGGTGGTATCGAATTCCTCATCCAGGTTCAGGGCAACCCCACGCCTCAGGGGCTTGAGCAGGCCTCCACCGTCATCCGCAAGCGTCTTGATGACCTTGGCACCAAGGAAATCAGCATCCAGCCGGAGGGCACGGACCGCCTGAAGATTCAGATTCCCGGCCTGACCCCGTCCGAGATCAAGGACGTCCGCATCCAGGTCAGCAAGGCGGCCAAGTTGCAGTTCCAGCTCGTCCCCGTCGATGCTCGCGAAATTCTGGCCAGTGCCGTGATGAAGGACGGCAAATTGACCTTGCCCTACCAGTACGCGCAGGACTACACGATCCTGAAGCTGGTGGAGAAAGACCCTGCGGGCAAGGACATCACGACCGATCAGGTTGTCGAACAGAAAGTCCAGATGACGGGCGGCGTGAGCCGCGCGTGGCGATCGATCCTGCCGACGGGCGAATCGATCGTTAATCTCGAGTTCAATGCCGACGGTCGCAAAAAATTCGGCGAAATCACCACCGCCTACGTCGGTCGCCAGCTCGCCATCGTCCTCGATAACGAGGTCAAGAGCGCCCCCCGGCTCAATGTCCCGATCACCGGCGGACAGGCGGAGATTTCCGGCGCCAGCATGAGCGCCCGCGAATGCGATGAACTGGCCAGCGTCTTGCAAAATCCGCTGGAAAATTCGGTTGAGATGCTGAGCGTCAGCACCGTCGACGCCTCGCTCGGTGCCGACTCGATCCACAGCGGTCTGCAGGCCGGTTACATCGCGCTGCTGCTCGTTGTCTCCTTCATGGTCATCTATTACCGTGTTTCCGGGTTGATTGCCGTGCTGGCGCTGACCGTCAACTTGGTCCTGCTTTTCGGCTTGCTCGCGCAATTCCATTTCACCCTGACACTTCCCGGTATCGCGGGTATCGTTCTCACCATCGGAATGGCCGTTGACGCCAACGTGCTCATTTACGAGCGTATTCGCGATGAACTCGCTGCCGGCAAACCGGCCCGTTCCGCCATCGATACCGGTTTCGAGAGGGCCTTCAGCGCCATTTTTGACTCCAACGTCACCACCCTGATTCCCGCCGTCGTCCTCGCCTATTTTGGCTCCGGCCCGCTCCGTGGCTTCGCCGTCACGCTCGTGCTCGGTATCATCGCGAACCTCTTCGCAGCCTTGGTCGTCAGCCGCAACGCCTTCGATTGGATCCTGAGCGTTACAGACAAGCCGAACCTTTCCATGATGCAATTCATCAAGTCGCCCAAGTTCGACTTCCTCAAGCTCCGCGGCCTCGGTCTCGGACTTTCACTCGCGATCATTATCGCGGGACTCGGCGCGGTGGAAATGCGCGGAACCTCACTCCTCGGCGTCGATTTCAAGGGCGGCGACTCGGTGACGATGACCTACAACCAAAAGATCGATGTCGGCCAGTTGCGCGAAACGCTGCTCACGAATGGCATCAAGGAAGCCACGCTCCAATATCAGTCGGGGGCCGGATCGAAAGATACCCTCGTGCTCGAGACCGACCCGAAGCAGGGTGATGCTGCCGCCAGGATTCTAGTGCAGAATTTCCCCCAAGCCGGGTTTGCTCCCGGTGCCGCCCAGGAAGTGGGTAGCCGCGTCGGTGGCGAAATGAAACAAAAGGCTCTCACCGCGCTCCTCGCTGGTCTCTTGGGCATTTTGATCTACGCCGCCATCCGCTTCGAGTGGTCCTACGCCATCGCCGCCGCCGTCGGCCAATTGCATGACGTTCTCATCGCGCTCAGCATCATGGCGCTGCTCGGTCGCGAACTGACCCTTCCGCTCGTAGGTGCGTTGCTCACCATTGCCGGTTACTCGATCAACGACAAGATCGTCGTCTTCGACCGTATCCGCGAAGGCGCGCGCCTCCGCGAAAAAGGCAGCTTCTACGAAGTCATCAACCGCAGCCTGAATTTGACCCTTGCGCGCACGATCCTGACCGGCAGCACCTGCTTGCTCGCGACCGGCGCACTCATCGTCTTTGGCGGCCCTGTCATCCACGACTTCTCGCTGACCATGTTCATCGGTATCATGTCGGGTATTTACTCGTCCCACTTTATCTCGCCCGGTCTCGCCTGGTGGCTGGGACGGAACGGACCTGCCCCTTCCGCGCCCTCAGCTCCAGCCGAAAAACTGACGCCGACAAAATCGCCCGTTGCTGCCTGATTCGAGACCATGACGACGCTAAGCGCCCTCGGCAAGCGCTGGATAGAAGCGTCGCCGGTGGCTGAGGCGCTGGAACTGGCCAGGGCTCTGGATCTCCATCCCCAGGTCGCCTCGCTCCTCTGGCAACGCGGTTTCCACACCACGGATCAAATCCGCGCGTTCCTTGATCCGCGCCTGCAATCCCTCGGCGATCCGTTCCAACTCACCGATCTCAAAGTCGCAGCCGAGCGCATCCTCCGCGCCATCGCCTCGCGCGAAAAAATGGTCATCTTCGGCGATTACGATGTGGATGGCATCACCTCCAGCGCGCTCCTCTGGCGTGTCCTGAAAAAGCTCAGTGCCGAGGTCGAGACTTTCCTCCCGCTCCGCATGGAGGAAGGCTACGGCCTCAGCCAGGACGGCGTTGAACGGTGCGTCGAGGAACACAAACCCGCGCTCCTCATCGCCGTCGATTGCGGCACCACCGCTGTCAAGCAGGTCGCCTGGCTCCGCGCCCAAGGTATCGACGTCGTCATCATCGATCACCATGCTCTTCCTGCGGAACTTCCCGCTGCGAACGCCCTCGTCAATCCGCAGCGCGACGGCGAGGGGAGACTCGACTATCTTGCCAGTGTCGGACTCGTCTTCAAGGTTTGCCACGGTCTGCTCAAGCTCGCTGGGGAGAAGAACCGCGCTGTTGATCTTCGCGATTACCTCGACCTCGTCGCCGTCGGCACTGTTGCCGATATTGTCCCACTTGTGGACGAGAACCGCATCCTCGTCCGGCGAGGCCTGCGCCAGCTTGAGCAATCGCTCTGGCCCGGCCTGCGCGCGCTGATCGAAGTAAGCCAGGTGAGCCGTCCCATCACCGCGCAGGACATCGGCTTCCGTCTTGGGCCGCGCCTCAACGCCAGCGGACGCCTCGGTGACGCCATGCTTTCCCTCCGCCTTCTCCAGACCGACGACGCCAACGAGGCCATGAACATCGCCTCCGAACTCAACCGCAACAACCGCGAGCGCCAGGCCGTCGAGATGGAGACCTTCATCCAGGCCGAGGCGCAACTGGCGGAGACCTACGATGCCGCGCGTGACTGGGGGATCGTTCTCGCGGGCAAGAACTGGCACTGGGGCGTCATCGGCATTGTCGCGTCGCGACTGCAGAAGCGGTACCACCGCCCGACCATCATTATCGGCCTCAACGACGATGGCATGGGGAAGGGGAGTGGCCGCAGCATCGACGGCATCTCCATCGTCAAGGCGCTCCAGGACTGCGGCAGTCACCTTGTCCTCTTCGGTGGACATGACATGGCCGCCGGTCTCAATATCCAGACCGACAAAGTCGACGCCTTTCGGGCCGCGTTCAACCAGCATGTCCGCACCCAGGCGGGGGCAGGGGACGAGGTCTTCCAGTCGACGCTGGAGCTTTCCGGGACGATCTCCCTGCCAGAGGTGAGTGACGAGCTCTACCGCAAGATGGAGGAGCTTGCGCCGTTCGGGCGGATGAACCCGGAGCCGGTCTTCCTCTTCGAGTCGATCAGCTACCTCCGGCCGGCGAAGCACTTTGGGAAGAACCACGTGAAGCTCTCCCTCCGGGGGGAGAAGGGGGAGATCGAAGCGGTCGGGTTCGGCCTGGGGCAGCATGACTGGGGGAAGCCACCGGCGCGGCTGGCTGGCACCCTCGACTGGGACGACTACCGGAACCGGGTCCAGATACGGATCGTGGACTGGCTGGCGGGATAGCCGGTTTCCAAAAATGGATTTCCCGGATTTGTACCAGTAAATGGGGACTTTTACCTCTGAAGAAGGTTTGGGAAAGTGCCCGGATTTCTACCAGTGATGTTCAGGAAAATGAAGGATTTCTTGAGTCAAATGTCACAATACGGCGCTTTGACTGCACAACGATTTTGGATAAAAGTTATTCAGTTTGATCGCCAGTTGCTTTCGAACCCTTAATCCCCAACCTAAAAAATCATGCAACTCAATCCCTACCTCTCCTTCAATGGCACCTGCGACGCAGCCTTTAAGTTCTACGAAAAGGCCCTCGGCGGCAAAATCCTCTTCAAGAGCACCTATGGCGAGACCCCCATGGCCAAGGACATGCCGAAGGAAGCGCTGAATCAAATCGTTCACGTCCGCCTTGAGGCCGCCGGCAACATCCTGATGGGTTCCGATACCTGCCAGGGGTATGACAAACCGCAAGGCTTCCACGTCACCCTCGGCGTCAAGACCGCGGAAGAAGCCGAAAAGCTCTTCAAGGCCCTCTCCGAAAATGCCACCACGATCACCATGCCGATCCAGGAAACCTTCTGGGCCATCCGTTTCGGCATGCTCGTCGACCAATTCGGCATCCCCTGGATGGTGAATTGCGAAAAGCCGATGGCCTAAGGCTGCGGCCCCTTATTATTTGCTGCCCGTTGGGCCGATATACCGGTTGGCGATGACGATGTTGTCGAAGAAGACGGTGTTGACCGGGTGTTGGGTCCAGCGGTCGGTGACGTAGCTCTGGAGGGTCAGGGCGTTGGCTTTGAGGGTGGGGGAAGTCCGCCAGTTGATGCCGATCCAGTGGCCCTGCAGCACGCCGTCGATCCAAAAGGCCTGCTCGCCGTCGGGTTTGCCCGGAGTGTTGTGCTTGAGCATGAACTCCACGCAGATCCATTGATCGCGGGGGATCGCCGGGAAACTGGTTTCGGAAAACGAATTGCCCCAGTAGTGGCCATCGGGATCGATGTGCATGTCGGGCCAATAGCTGTAAAAATTCCAGTGTCCCGGCGGGGGAAGAGTGCCGTTGTCGCCCCAGGGTTCAATGCTCGTGGAGAAACGATCGTCCCCGACCGGGCGGATGCCGGCCTTGCCAAAGCCGCTCCACTTGTCGGACCCGTGCAGCCCACGGTTGGCGGTCAGGGAGACAAAATGGTGGATGTAGTCACAGGCCGGATCGAATTTGGTATAAAACCGGATGAAGAGGGTGTCGGAGGGGGAATCAAACCAGCGGATCAGTCCGCCGCCGGTATCCTGGCCCAGATGGGCCTCCACGCGCAGGCAGCGACGGCCCAAGCCGCGTGAAGCGGGGTCGACATAACTGAGGACCTTGCCGGAGGGGTTCCGGACCTCCTCCCAACCGCTGCCGAGGGTTCCCTCCTCGAAATTGTCGGCAAAGATCACGGCCTCATTTTTACCCAAGCCTTCGTCGTCCCGGTAAGCGCCGGCGAGGCCCGGGCCTTCCGGCAGGCCTTTTTGCGCGGCCGTGTTCACAAACGGATCCGCCGGGAGCGATGCGGTGAACGTCACCACTGACAGGCAACCGAGCAGGAGGAGGGGGAATTTCATTTCGGGAAGGGGCCGGGATATGCAATCCGCAAAGCCAGCGCGGTGTTTCCCCTTTATTGTTTCCGTTCTTCAGTGTCAAGAGGGAGGGCTGACGATGTCAAAAGAGTTGATCAACCGAAACCGCACCTATTTCTGTTTTTCGAATAAGATGGGACAGGCGCTCATTCGGCGCATGCTGGGGATCCACTCCAACCCGGCCGAGGGCATCCGTTTGTCCCTGGCTTCAGAATCCCCCCAACCTTTATGAAAACCCATCTTTTTAACCTCCTCGCCTTAACGACACTGTTGGTCACTTTTTCGCTCAGCCCCACGCAGGCCCGGGAATACAGCAATGATCGCGGCGGGAGTGCATACGTCGGTAAAAACGGGGTGGCGGCCCAAGGAGCCAACGGCAATACCGCGGCGTACAACCGCAACACGGGGAATTACGCCACCGGAACCAAGAATGCGAATGGAAGCACCACGTATCATGGTTCCAATGGCGGCACGGCCTATGCGGGCCAGAACGGCTATGCCTACCACGGCGCCAACGGCTATTACGGAGCGGGCAATTACCATGGTTCCAGCGTGAGCGGTAATTCGTACTACCATTCGTCGATTCCGTCGGGTTACGTGAACGTCTATCACGGCGGGTACCAATGCCACTATGTGGGTGGGGTCTACTATCGTCCCGTTTATGTTAATGGCGCGCGGGTTTACGTCGTCGTGTTGTAAGGGCCTCCGAAAAGAGGCCTGTCCCTTTTTTCAATCGATCCAGATTATAACGAAGACAGAATTCCGAGGAGCGGTCCATGGTGTGCTCCCAAAAGCGGCCGGAGAGGTTATTGGTGATGCCGATGTAGATAACGCGGGCGGTATTCGTGAGGATGTAGACGTAGAAGTCGCGCATCATCTGCTATTATGGAAATGAGTCTGATCCCTCGACAAGCTCGGGATGACGGATTGGAAGAGAAGTTGCCCCTATTTGCTGCGCCTCCAGGGAGAGATGTCATAAAGAGGCAATTGCGCTCCCAAACACGCGCACGTGACATGGATACATGATGGAGTTTTGGGACGAGGGAAGGGGGCGGCTTCGCTGCCCAACGGAGGATTGATGATTTCCGGCCCTGCTGCTAGGGTGTTTCGTCCAAAATGAAATTCCTCTTCGTCATCGCTGCCCTCAGCTTCGCCGCGCTCGCCTGGCCCGCCATGGCGCAGGAGGTCAACTATCAGCAAGAGGTCACCTTTCCCGGTCCGGTGAGTACGGTTTTCTCCACGGTGTATGACACGCTAAGTCCCACGGATGTCTCCGACCCAAGTAGTCACATGTTGGTTGGGGCGAGCCCGACGCGAGGCAGTTTTTACGTCTTCAGTTCCACGGCTGCGACCTCCACCCGGCAGCTTCTTCCACCAGAGCTTAATTTGGACCCCGGGTACTCCCTTACAGCCGTAACGGGCTTCGGCACTCCCGCGCCCACCATCTATTCCTATAATGCCCTTAATCAAATTATTACTTTTAATCTGACTACCTATGAAATCGAGTCCCAGCCTTTTTTACCTGATATCCTGGATGGATTATCGCTGGCAGTCAGTTCGGGGGCCAGCCATACCACAATGATCGGCACGACTCCGGCGGGCGATCACGGCGGCTTCGAGCTCAACCTGCAAACCGGCGCCTCCACGAAGATATTCTCCACCGACGGCACGGGCGCGCTGAGCACTTCCACGCTTTACCAGCACTATGGCGCCAACGGCCTGCTCTATCTCCTCGACTACGGGAACAACCGCATGGTTGCGCTCGATCCCAACAACTCCTTCGCGCCGTCCTTTTCCTTCATCCTGCAAAACACGGTGGCGAATATGCAGTTCGCCATGGATGCCAGCAACGACATCTTTCTCGGCGACGGTACTGGCGGCGGATCGATGTATTCGTCCACCGGCACCCTGCTCGATACCTTCACTCTGCCGTCGGGCAGCTACACGGATCCCTTTTCCTCCGGCATTCACCCGTACCTCGACTCCACGCCCGACGGCCACGTCTTCGTCTTCGACACGACCGGGGCGCATCAATACGAGGTCGAGGCCGTGCCCGAGCCCGGCACGTTGGCTTTATTGGCACTGGGAAGCCTCTGCCTTTGGGCTTGGCGTCGCCGCACGTCACCTTCGTCCAGGCGCGCCTAAAGCTTCAGCTGCCGGTCAGCGCACGGGCGATCGGGACAAAATTCTTCTCGTGCAGAATTTCGTTCGCAATCACTCCGCTCTCACGCAGCAGTCTGGCGCGACGTTCATAACGCAGGATGCAATCGTCCGCCCGATAGGCCCGGGCCATTTCCGCCGGCACGAGGCTCTCGATACTCAACTCCGCATCGCTCAGGTTGGACAGGGGAGCTCCCAGTTGCGCGCGCAAAAGCCCGTAGATTTCTTCGCGGGCGTGGCGTTTCGCCGCCAATTCAGCGGCGTCTAATTTCGTCAGGCACTGGATGGCTTCCCGGGAGCGAGGCGCTCGTTGGATGCGATACAGATCCGGCTCTTCGCCGCACTGGTGGATCAGCGGCACTTCAAAAATCGGGACGGACGACTTTTGCTTTAGAGCCGACACGGTGATGGGGAGGGATAGGTCATGCACCGGGTTATAAAATTCCACCGCATCGCAAAAGACCTGTCCCGGGGTTCCGCGCAAATGATCGCTAACGCCCTGCGCAACTTTTCGAAAAAAATCAGCATCAACCTGAACGAGCGCATCGTAAAACGATTGTTCCGTATAATTCAGGAAATGCGCACACTTCTCCAGGCCGATGGCGCCAAGTCCCTCCCGGGTCTGGTCAACCCGATCCGGTCCTCCGCCGTCCGTCAGGTAAATCAGGTTCGGTTGCAGCCGTTGGAGCAGCCCATAAATGGCCAATTCATGATTCGGATGCGAAAAGACAACCCAGGTCTTGGGTGAGGCGGAGGCGTCCAAAAAAGGTAGAGATGAAGTGAGCAAGGGCTTCTTTCTAGATGGGTTAAAAATGATATGCAATGAAAAGGCCTCATGACAAATTAGTGCCGCCTATGTTTCTCGAAAAACAAGACCCGTTCTGGAACGGCGTCGCCGAAGATATCGATCGGCGTTTCGGCAAGGCTGCCCGGATTCTCGCCCCGCTGGAATTCAATGCCTGCTTTGACGGCACGTATCCGTACCATGTCTCGGGCAATATCGACTTAAGGACGCTGCAGGCTCTCGTCATCCACAAGGGCGATCTGCGGAATATCGGGCCTGAGGTGCTGGATTATGTCACAAAAAATTGTGTTCCTGTATTTGGCAATGAGGTCTTCGTCGTCTTTGTCCATCCGGCCGACAAAGATCGACCCATCATCGGTGAGAAACATTTTCCGTCGTTCCAGGACAACTATCGTGAGGCCTTAAAGCAGGGCTTCCTTCCCCAGTGGCCTTTGCGCTCCGAATTCAAGGAACCCACCACGGTCATCCTGATGACAACCTACAACCGGCCTCACTTCCTGGCGCGCTCCCTGGAAAGCATCAGCAAAGTGGGGGCCCCCATCCTGATCGTCAACGACGGTTCGGATGAAATCCACCGTGAAGCTTATCGGGAGATTTACCGGCGTTATCCGGTCCGGGTGATTGATCTTCCCGATAATCGCGGCCTGCCCAATGCGCTCAACACGGGCCTGGGCTATTGGCTCTCTGATCCGCTGGTCGAATGGATCAGCTATCTCCAGGACGACACCGAAGTCCGGCCTGATCTTCTTCAGGTCCTCGCCCATTTTCAGGATGCCGAAAAACAACCCATTCTTTCCGGGAGAAACAGCGTGCGGCACGTCGCATTTGCCGAGGAGTTGCGCGATGGCTGGACAATCCTCTGGAAGAAGATGACCGCCGGCACTCACTTGCACGCGCATCGCCGTTACTGGGAAAAGATCATTCCCATTCCCGCGCCGTTCTTTCGCTCCCCCGCCCGGCTGCCCGATTTTCCGAAAAAGGGTGGTGCCTTCGAGGACTGGTGGATCACGCAATGGTCCCCCCACTCTATTGTCAAACAAGGGGGCGCCGTGTGCATTGTCTCCGGTTTGGTCCGCACGTTCGTGTTCGATCCTGCCGATTCCACCTGGGGCGGCGAGGCGCTTCAAGATCAACCTTTGCGTTCCGCCTTGCCCAGGGAGGAAACGCCGTAAGCCGGGGATTTTTGCGTGAGGATGGAATCGTCGGAGGTCATAGACCGCCGCTACCGATATGAGTTTTTTTGGGTTATCGCACTGGTGGAATTTTGTGGCATAAAAGGGGATGCCAGTCGCGCCTCAATCTTCAGCTGCAACGGAAGCTCCTTCGTTGGCGGCGATTCCGGGGATTGGGCCGAAGTACTCGGAGTTGCTGGGGAAGCTGGGGCTCCTGACGCATGACGATTTGCTCCATTTTGTGCCGCGGCGATATGAGGACCGGCGGCATCTGAAGCCGGTGAGCGAGGCGGAGGATGGGCAGGCGATCACGGTGAGGGGACGGGTGCATGCGGCGAAGCCGGGACGCTGGGGCGCGTGCAAGCTGGAGATCACGGTGGGACCGGCGATGCTGGAGAGCACGAAGGACCTGGTGACGGCACGATGGTACGGGTTCCGGCCCTGGGGGATCAAGGAGGGGTGCGATCTTTTTCTTTTCGGGAAGGTGACCAAGGACAGGAAGGGGCGCTGGACGATGGGGAATCCGGAGTACGAGATCGCGCATGAGGACGCGGAGTCGTATATCCACATCGACCGGATTGCGCCGATTTACAATCTGACCGAGGGGCTTTCGCAGCGCGTGCTGCGGCGGCTGATGTTCGAGGCAACGCAGCGGACGCCGTTTTCCGCGCCCGAGTTTTATCCCGCGCCGTCGCGGATGATCTCGCGGCAAGAGGCTTTCCGGATCATTCATTTTCCCGACTCGTGGCAGAACGAGGAGAAGGCGCGGCAACGGCTGGCGTATGACGAGTTTTTTGTCCTGCAATGTGTCGTCGCGGAACGACGGATGAACCGGGTGCAGGTGCATCGTCAGCGGCATGACCGGGCAGGGGACCTGGCCCAGCGCTGGATGGCCTCGCTGGCTTTCGCGCCTACGAATGCCCAGCGGCGGGTCATGGGGGAAATCGATAACGACCTTTCGCTGGGGCCGCCGATGAACCGGTTGCTGCAGGGCGATGTGGGCGCGGGCAAAACTTTTCTGGCGATTTACGCGATGCTCCGCGCGGTCGAGGCGGGTGAGCAGGCGGCGCTGATGGCGCCCACGCAAATCCTGGCGGAGCAGCATGCACTTAATCTCCGACGCTGGCTGGAACCGCTGGGCGTCCGGGTCGATCTTTTTACCGGCAATACGAAGAACAAAAAAGGCGACCGGCTGCAGGGAGGGGAAATCGATCTGTTCAATCCCAAGCCGGTGGTGAAATCGGCGGGGTCGGTCGTCGTCGGAACGCACGCGCTACTCTATGACCGGTACGGCGCGGACAAGCTTGGGCTCATTGTCATCGATGAGCAGCACAAATTCGGTGTGCTCCAGCGGCTGGCGCTTAGTCGCAAGGGGCAGAATCCGGACATCCTCGTGATGACGGCGACGCCGATTCCGCGCACGTTGGGGATGACGGTTTACGGGGACCTTGACGTTTCCATACTCGACGAATTGCCGCCGGGACGGACGCCGATCATCACGCAGCGGCGCTCGAGCAAGGACCTCGACAAGTTCTGGGCGTTCCTGACGAAGCAGCTGGGCGAGGGGAGACAGGCCTATGTCGTCTACCCGCTGGTGGAGGAATCGGAGAAGGTCGATGCGAAGTCGGTCAAGGCGGAGTTCGAGCGGCTGAAGCTCCTACTGCCGCAGGCGCGGCTGGGTTTGTTGCATGGACAGCTCGATGCCGCCGAAAAAGAGCGCGTGATGACGGCGTTCCGGGCAGGGGAAATCCAAGTGCTGCTTTCGACGACGGTGGTCGAAGTGGGCGTGGATGTTCCCAACGCGACCTTAATGCTGATCGAGAATGCGGAGCGTTTCGGGCTGGCCCAGCTGCACCAGCTGCGGGGCCGTATCGGGCGAGGGAAGCATGCTTCCTATTGCGTGCTGGTGGGGGAAACGAAAAGCGTCGAGGGCTGGCGACGGCTCAAGATCATGGAGGAGACGACCGATGGTTTCCGGATTGCGGAGGAGGACTTCAAGATCCGGGGTCCGGGCAATATCTTTGGCACGGAACAGAGCGGGCTGCCACCGCTCCGCTTCGCCAGTCTTGAATCCGATTATGAACTCCTGACCATGGCGCGCAACGATGCGGCGCGTTTCCTGAAGGAAGACCCCACTTTGGCCAAATGGCCGGGCCTGCGGGAGAAGATGCGGGCAGGTGGGGTGTCCGCCGTTTCCCTGGTCGCCGTGAGCTAGTCCCCTTTCCTAACATTCGTAAATCTTATAATCCTACCGAACCCTATGAGTACCTTATTCACCAAGATCATTAACCGGGAGATTCCCGCCCGGATTGCCTACGAGGACGACCTTTGCCTGGCTTTCCATGACATCAGTCCCCAAGCGCCGGTTCATATCCTGATCATTCCCAAGAAGGAAATCCCGCGACTTGCGGAAACAACCGTGGCGGATGAGCCGCTGCTGGGGCATTTGATCCATACGGCACAGGTCATTGCGCGTCAGGAAGGGATTTGTGACACGGGATTTCGCGTGGTTATTAATAATGGTCCGGACGGCGGGGAGACGGTACCTCATCTGCACGTCCACCTGCTGGGCGGCCGGGGCCTCCAATGGCCTCCGGGCTAGCCCTTTATAGTTTCGCACAATATTTGTTATATAAAACAAGTCAATATGTTGAAGGAGAAATGGTTGGGGCCTATTTTGCATGGTTGGCTGCGAAAGGGCGGAAAATACCTTTTCTAATAGAGCTGCGAGGCGATTAGACGCATTCTAATAGTTAAAGCTTCAACAAAAAGAAAGAATAGACCTCGACATAAATCGAGTATGTTCTAAATATAAAACCACGGTTAGTGAGCTGAAGGTCGAAAGGTTAAAAAACAACTGAAATCATAAACGGAAGTTTATTTGTGACCTGAATCAAGTTGAAGGCGTCTAATTACTCTTGAATGCACATGAATAAGAACCATCTACCGGCTGCCCGGAAAACTGCTCGTCGTAACAAACGCAAGAAAGGCCAGACCCTGGTCGAGTATGCGTTGATCCTGGCGTTCGTTTCGGTGGTGGCTATTTCCGTCCTGATCAATCTCGGGAAGGCAGTGAAGGCGGTCTTCACGACCATCTCGAGCCAATTGTCTTACGCAGGCAGCAGCCACTAGGACACGCAATCCCGGTTATACCGGGTGAGGGAGAGTGTCCAGATTGAGGACATTTCTCGAGAGGCTGTCTCTTTCCGGCAGATGGTTTCGCTCGAAAAACAAATCGCACCTGTCATGCTGTGGCGGTGAATCGTTCCGGGATTTGGGCCAGTGTCGCCTTTGTTGTTGTCGGCCTGATATTTGTCGCCGTTGGATGCTGGCTCCGGGCGGTTGATGTTCCCGAATGGTATCAGCCCGACCCGGCGCATCCGAACGTAGCGGTACGGCCTTGGACCATTGAGGCGGACTGTTATTCGCAGCTTGCCCGGGTGCAGCGAATCCTTCTGGGAGAGGGGCTTATCCAGAATCACTTTGCCGTGGAAAACTGGCCGGAGGGGCTCACGCCCAGCACGACGGCTCCCTTTGACTACGCCATCCTTCTGCTCTATGCGCCGCTGAAGCTTTTCACGCCCTACCCACTCGACTGGGCAGGAGCGCTTGTTTCCCCTGCCCTTTGGCTGGGGCTGGTCCTTTTCTGGGCCTTCTTTCCGTCACGGGAATTCAACCGGCTGGGGCGGTTCCTGTTCATCGCGGGGTCGGCTACCCTGCCCGCGCTGATTTTTGCCACGGCTTGCGGGAGGCCCCGGCACCAGTCCTTGATCCTGCTGTTCATGGCGATTGGCCTGACGGCTGAATATGAGCGTTGGAACATTGGCATCACCCCGAAGCGGGCCTGGAATATTTTTGCGGGTATCATCTGGGGACTGGCCTGCTGGACATCGCTGTTTGAGCCCGCGTTCGTCGTCGTTGTCCTGGTCATTTTCAATCTGGTGGCGCGCCGGCGGGAGAGTCCCGCGTTCCTGATCAGCTTTGGGGTCGTGATGCTGGTCGCGCTGATCCTGGAGGGACCGCATCTCTATGTTCCGCCGCCGGAAGTGCGGGAAGACCTGCAGCGTTGGCTGGCGACCATTGTCGAAGTGCATGGCGTCAACTTCGCGATTTTTGCGCAGCAGATGAGTTTTATGTTGTTTGCGCTGCCCTTCCTGGCGTGGGCGCTGTTGCGGCGCAGCACCGACCGCCGGGGCGACATGCTGTTGATTGTCCTGACCGTTTTGCTTTGTGTGCTGACGCTGGTGCAACGGCGGTGGATCTACTACGCGAGCCTGGGGGAGCTCTTTCTGCTGGTCCGTTACTGCCAGTTCGAACCGCTGCACTGGAGCCGTCTCGGCGTGCTGGCGCTTTGGTTCATCAGCCTGGTTGACGCGAATCATACGCAGCTCGCGCAACGCGGTCCGCCCAATCAGCCCTCAGCCCAACTGGCGCAGATTGCGCGCACGATTGACGGGACGGGAGGAATCATGGGGCCCTGGTGGCTTTCGCCGGGGCTGCTCTATTTTTCCGGGCAACCGATTGTCAGTGGCAGCTCGCATTGTGGCATCACGGGGATTGTCGCGAGCGCCAAGTTCTTTGCGTCGACCTCGTGGCTGGAGGCCGAGACCATCCTGCGGGAGCGCAAGGTGCGGTGGGTCGTGGTCATGGATGATCCCCGGTACGAATATCCCCTCGCCAACACGTCGCGGGGAATCCTGGGGCTGCCGTTCTATACTGATGCGGACAAGGGCGATGTGGACTCGACCGTGGCGCAGATCCTGGTGACGGACCATATGGTCCCGACCTGGCTCCGATTGCGGGCGGTGACGCCGCAACTCAAGCTCTACGAGTACCTCCCGAACGCGACGAAATAACCGTGAAAGCCGGGGCTCTCTTTATCGTCATGGGCGTTTCGGGCTGCGGGAAGAGCACGCTGGCCCGGAGGCTGGCAGCGGCCACAGGAGGTGACTGGCTCGATGCCGATGATTTTCATCCAGCGACGAACAAGGCCAAGTTGTCAGCGGGCATTCCCCTCACCGATGAAGATCGCCGGCCGTGGTATGACCGGCTTCGCATCGAGCTTCAGGCCCGGGCCGAAACGGAGCGGCCGTTTTTTCTGGCCTGTTCCGCGCTCAAACAAAAATATCGGGACCATTTGGTGGCCGGATTGCCGAAGGCCCGGTTCGTCTTTCTCAAAGGGGCGTTCGAATTGATTCAGGCGCGCATGCTCCGGCGAAAGAACCATTTCATGCCGGTGGGGCTGCTGGAAAGCCAGTTTGCGACCCTTGAGGAGCCGAGAGATGCGATCGTGCTCGATATCGCGCGGACGGAAGATCAACTGGTGGATGACTTCCTGCGAAGCACGAAAGTTGTCTAGGACTCGTCGACGTCAACCCATTCGCCGGTTTGGGTGAGATAGAGACTTCCCCTCACCTCGGCGGAAAGCATCTGCCGCAGGACGTTGACGTAGGCGAGAATTTGGCCGCGATAGACTTGCACCAGCCCGGCACCACCCTCCGGGCCGACATGGTTGGTCTTCCAGTCGATGACCCGCCAGGAGGAATCCGTCGCGGTATAGACGGCCAAATCGACTATGCCCTCGATGCAGCGGATGTCGGATTCGCGCCAGAGGAACGGAAACTCGATTTGAATCAGGCGATCCGGTTCCGCCAGCCATTTTGCGAGAGAGGAACGGCAGAAGAGTTCCCATTCACGCCGGGAGCGGGCTGGCTGCGGTGAATGTGGAAGGGCTTCGTCGAACTTCTTTTGCCATGAACGCGGCTGCGACCATGGAAGCGTTTCGATCATTTCATGCCACCAAGTGCCGTAAAGGATGCCGGGACTGCCGGCGGAAGGAGTTTCTTCCTCGCGTTCCAGTTTTTTTTCCGGTTCGGCCTCGCGGGGGGCGTGGACGGCGAGAGCATGTGGCGTCGTGCGCCGCGGAATGGCAGCCGCGCGATGCACGGCCTGCTCAAGGTCCCGCTGCGACAGCGTGGGTAAAGATAAGGTCACGTGTGCCGGCCCTGGAGCCGCGGAGGGAGCTGCGGACAGGGAAAGGGTTTCCGGAAGGCCCAGCCAAACAGCGCGTTGATTTTCCTCTGACAGATCGAGCAGCTCTCCCGCGGACCAGCCACTACGTTTCTTTTGTTCGGCGTAGAGCGATTCATCGTCGACCAGCAGAAGAGTCTGTTTCGCCCGCGTGGAGACAACATAGAGGAGGCGCTGAAGTTGCTGACGTTCGCGGGCCGTGACGAAATCGCGGGCCTCCGCCGCAAAGTCGTGCTTATCGCGGCAGATGATTTCCTGTCCATTCCCCAGCTGGGCGAGACGGGGATAGGGCACCGCCTTCGATTCAATGGTGCGGAAAACAAAGGGCACGACGACTGTCTGCCATTCGAGTCCCTTGGATTTATGCGATGTCATCATTTGCACGGCGTCCTGAATTTCCTCCTCGACCGGCCAGGGTTGCGTCAAACCGAGGCGAAGTTCATGGGCCAGTTCGGCCAGGGTCACACCGTCGGCGCTGCGCCCGGCGATCAAAGCGAGAAAGTCGTCCAGTTCCCGGTCGGCATTTTCCAGGGCGAGGTCGGGAATCGAATTGAGCCGCTCGCGCAGGAGCGTCTTTCCGATGATCTGGCGGACGGCCTGATGGAGAGGTAATGCGTCGGCCTGGGAACAGGCGTCGCGCAAGATTTGCAGTGCAGCCGCAACCGGGCCCTGATCTTCCGTGGCGGGGCGGTCGAGTCGCAGGCGGTCGCCGTCGCGCTCCGTAAAAAGTGCAAGGTCGTGATCGGAAACGCCGAAGACTTCGCGAAGGACACCGGCGACCTCGAAGCTGTCCTCCGGATGGGCGGCGATCCAGAGCAAGGCGGTCAACCAGGCGCCGGGGGTGCGATCGCCCTGCCGTTCATTGGAGGAATGGAGTTGCACGGGGACCCCGAGCGCGACGAGTTCCCGTTGGATTTCGACCAACCAGTTCTTGCGCGGACAGAGCACGGCCACTTGGGAACAGTCCGCGGCCCCGAGTCCGGCCGGTCCCAGAGCATGCATTCGTTGCGCCACGAACCGGGCCTCGTGACGGGCACGCATACCGGCGGTGATTTTTTCTCCTTCCGGCAGAGATAAATCATCCGGACAAGACCAACGGACCACCTGGCCGGGACCGGCGTTGTCGCGGGGGGAAAGCGGGATGAATTCGCACTGTCCCGCGGCATTGTTCAAGACGGCGGGGAAGAGCCGGTTGACGAAATCGATGATCGCGCGGTCGCAACGAAAGGTGACAGACAGGCGGCTCTGTGTGCCGCGAGGCTCCATGGAGATGAGGTCGTGCTTTCCGCGGTAGATTCCCAAGTCAGAACGGGGCGCGTAGATCGCCTGCTGAAAATCGCCGACCATGCTGAAGTTCTGGGTGCCGGGCTGTTCGAGGGCTTCCGCAATTCCGGCGACGCGCAGGAGCACCTCGAACTGGCGAGGATCGGTATCCTGTGCTTCGTCGAGAAGGACGCACAACTGCTCGGCAGCGAGCTCGCGCTGCACACTGGGATGCTCCAAGGCCTGGAGAGCCATGCGGACCTGATCGTCGTAGGTCATCACGGCCTCGGACCAACGGAAAGTCGCGTAAGCATTGGCCGTCTGACGACCGAAAGCCAGCGCGGCTTCGCGCAGCCATACGTGCAGGGGAGCGAAAGTCTGGCGCCAGAGATGGCCGAAGGCGGCGGCCTTGTCCGACTCGGGGTATTTCGGCAAGGGGCGGAAACGTTCGCCTCGAGTCCAGGCATCGCCCCAGAGCTTTAAGGCCGCCTGGGCGCGGGCGATGCTCTTTTTGGTGGCGGAGTGAAGGCTGTCATCGCGATAGTCGAGGAGGCGTTGCCAGTCGAGCGTAGGCAAGGGGCCTACTTCGTTGACCTGACCGGGTGCAATCTCCCGTCCCAGCGCATAGAGTTTTTCAGGAGCGTAGAAATGGAACAAGTCGCGCAAGTGGGCTTGGGCGGGACTCCCCTGCCCGAGGCCGCGGAGCAGGAAACGGTTCCATAATTCGTCGTCGTTCTGAAGCAACGTGACCGCTGAGGGCAAGCCGAGATAATGCCCGAACTTTCAAGCAACCGGACGCAATAGCTGTGAATCGTGCCGAAAAAGGTCTGCTGGAACGCGCGCTGCACCTTGGCGGTAACGGCGGCTTCGCGTATCGCCACGCGCGCCCGTTGCTGCATTTCCTGGGCGGCCCGCACGGAGTAAGTCACCACGATGAGGCGGGGGAGGACGGTTTCCGCATCGGGTTGCTGCGCGAGATGGACAATGCGCTCAATCATGGAGCGGGTCTTGCCGACACCGGCGGGGGCGATGACGGAAATGTTCTTTTCGCGCTCCTGGACAAAGCGGATACGCTCGGCCTGGTCGATCAAACCGCTCATTCGGCCTCCTCTTCACCAACCGTGCCGCCACCGTGGACGAGTGCCCATTTTGCTTCGAGGATGTCGCCCGGAACGAAGCGGGTCGCGATCGGATAAGACGGGGAGAACCCGTACTCATTTTGCGCGTCGGGCCGCATACCGAAAATCCCGGACCGGTGAAAGATGTCCAGGGAGCGAAAAAGGGGCGTCATGACGAGGGCGTCGTCCAATTCGACCTGTGGCTTGAGCGGGGTGTCGAAGGTGTGCAGCGAGACAGCCACCGGCCCGGCTCCTATGGCGCGGACGGCGAGCGCGTAGAGAACGGCCTGGAGTCCGATCCCTTTTTCGATTTTTTTATTATTCAACACCTGCGCGGACCCGGTCTTGAAATCGATCACCCAGCAGGTCCGGCCGGCGAAGTTACCATTTTCGAGATTAACAGGAGTCGTGCCGGGTTCAATGAGGAGAAGATCGATTCGACCGGTCAGGGCGAAGTCGGCTTGTCCACTTCCGGGCAACGCCACGAGGATATGCTCCGGCAGGCGGTACTCGGAGAGGAATTGTTTGTCGGGGAGGAGCGGCCCGAGGGTTTCGCCCAGTCCGCGGGCGATGGAGGCGGCCTGACCCCAGACTTGTTCCCACCAGGGGTAGAGTTCGAGACCCACCGCGTGGGCGCGGCTCCGGGTCCGGTCGGCGTCGCGGTTGGCGGCGGCTTCGATTTGAGCGACGAAATCCGTGACCGAGTTTTGTTCCTGACAGATCCGCAAGGCCGCGGTGAGCCAGCGATGGACCCAGGTGCCGGTGGCCTGCGGCCAACTCAGCGTTCCTTCCGGCCAGGTCGAGAGTCCGACGACGCGCTGGAGCCAGACGGTTGCGGGATGATTCCAGGCATCTTCCCATGTCTTGCAGGAAAGTTGAATGGGGCTTGCCGGAGGTTCGCTGAAAGCAAATTCGTAGCGACCGAAAGGTTGCGAGGGATCGTGGCGCGCGTCGTAGGCGAGGCGGGTAGACGAGATTTCGTGAGAGACATCGGTCTTGGCTGAAACAAAGAGAGACTGATGTTGCCGGCACCAGGCCAGGGTTGCGGCAGCAAGCGAGCGGAAAAGGCTTTCGTCGAGAACTTGGCCGGTCCGGGCGTGATAAGCGTGATTGAAAAAGTCGGAGGGGAGAAGACTGCGCCCCGCTTCAGTAGTCATCGCGGTGAGGCAGACGGCTTCGGAAGTCGCTTCAAGGGCAGAGCAGACATCGCGCAACGAAAGATCGAGCCGTTCCAGTGGCAAAAGACAATGGCCATGTCCTGCGCTGACGGTTTCGTGGCCTATCCCCTGCCCGCCCTGGGTCGTGCTGGCCCGGTTCAACGCGCGCGCCTGCTGATTCAACGCGGCCAGTTCATGGCGCGATCCGAACGCTCCGGCTTCAAAAACTCGCGGCCAGACACCTTCATTCAAGCCGGTCAAGATCAGGTGACTCCAGGTCTGTCCGGTCATTTGGGCATAGATGAGGAGATGGACTTTCCCGTAGAAATGGTTTCCTTCGACGCCACGTGTGGAGACGCGTGAATCGGTGGATTCCTTCAACCAGGCCAGGAAGGTACGGCGCGACAGGATCCAATCGCTATCGAGCAGCCACTTGGGAGGATCGACCTGCAATTTTTCCAGGTGTCTCTCCCAGCCGGAAGAAGTCATTGCCTGTCGCGTTTGGGCGAGGAAATCGGAAAAGGAAGCTGTTTCCGGCAGGACAATGCGCCTGCGCAGGAAGTCCGCGACCGGGCCATAGCGGTGACCACGCGCATGCTCCTCGAGATAGAGTGTCAGATAATCGAGATCATCGACCAGCGATTCGGCCAGAATCTTATCGAGGACGCCGGCGGCATCGCGGACCTTGAGGTCTTCCAAGCCGCAGGAAAGTCCCCCGGCATCGCAGGCGCGGAGCCAAGCAACCAGCCGCGGGATCGAGGGTTCTTGTTGCAGGTCGATCCATGCAGCCCAGCCGCGCTGTTCAAAAAGCCCGGGCTGAATGGAGCCGGTACCGTCGTCGATAGGAATGCCCAACCGGCGCAGGTGACTGGCCACTTCCAGCGCGAGGGCGTTGGCCTCGGGGAAAACGATGCCTAGCCGGGAGCAGGAATCGTCTTTCAAGTATTCGAGGGCCTGCAAGACCACGGCTTGCGCCTGGGAATTCAATTCTGGCGTGACCAGAAAAGTGAGATTGGCCTCACTTGCCGCACCCGGGACGCCCTGTTCGTAGGATTTCGTCAGACCGGCAAAGGCTGATTCGACGCCGGCATCCATCGGACCTTCGGGGATTTCGCCGGAGAGGCCCAGCATCTCTTCCCAGGAACTGGTCCACAATTGATCGATGTCGCTGCCGAAGAAACGGGGATGAGCCAGCACCAGGGTCGCTTGCTCGGCGGCGCAGACTGTGGCGCGTAAAAGATCCCACAGCGGCCAGTGGGTCGCATTGAATCCGACCATGAGGAGGTCGGCCAATGGGGGTGGCTCCTGCCGGGAAGACAGCCGTTCCCATAACTGGCGATGGATGCCCGACTGCAAGGCGATGCCTGTTTCTTTCAGGAGACGCTCCACTTCCCTGGCGAGAGGGCGTCCGTAGGCGGAACCGGCCCTGGCGGGGGACCAACCGGCACCGACGAGAAGATCGTAAGCGCGGAGGAATGCCTCGGGTTCCTGCACGACGCTGGTCAGAGTGGCATGGTCGGCGACGTTCTTTTTCTTCAGGAGCTTTTCGGCCGCGACGCGCGCGAGGAGGGCTTGTTCCGCCCGGGAGCCGGTTTCCTGGCCCAGAGCGAGCTCGCCGAGCAAAAATTGGCGGACGTCGCTCGGTGTCCAGAAACGCAGTCCCAGAAAACTGCCGCCTTCATTGAGCAGGCGGCTGCGGAGATAGAAGCCTTCGGCGCGACCGGGCGTCAGGACAACGGTCGGCTTGGGGTTCCTCCAGGCCTGAATGGCCTTCTCGCGCAGCCAGGGGCCGGTCACGGACTGCCACTGCTCTTCAAGGGAAGCCGTGAAGTACAATCGCGCGGTGGCCATCTCCTTTTCTACGCGACCGTTGGCTTGATGCAACCCTGCCGCGAGGACCTTTATTATTGGAGTGCGCCGGGCGTGGCCGCCGCTACATTGGGCAGCATGGCTTTCTCTTCCATGCGCGATTTTGCGGACAAGCTGGAATCGGTCGGTGAATTGGTCCGGATTACGGAGCCGGTGCGAACCGACCTGGAAATCACGGCGCTGGCGAATCGCGAAATGAAAGCGCCGGGCGGCGGCAAGGCCCTGCTGATTGAGAAACCGCTGCTGCCCTCGGAGAAAGTCTCACCCTTCCCGGTGTTGATCAACGCGTTTGGCTCCGAAAAGCGGATGGCGCTGGCGCTGGAGGTGAAGCATGTCGACGAGATCGCCGAGCAGATCGGCTTTCTGCTCAAGGCCAAGCCGCCGAAGTCGCTGGCCGAGGCATGGACGCTGTTGCGCGAGGGCTTTGATGTCATCCATGCGCGTCCGAGCCGGGTGCGCAGTGGACCATGCAAGGATGTCATTGTCCGCTTGGACCAGGGGGCCGCTCCCGATTTTGATCTCAACTCATTGCCGGTGCTGAAATGTTGGCCGCAGGACGGCGGACCGTTTGTCACGCTGCCCACGGTTTATACACAGGATCCCGATAGCGGTGACCGCAACATCGGCATGTACCGCATGCAAATCTTTGACGGACGCACCACGGGCATGCATTGGCAGATGCACAAGGTCGCGGCGCGTCACGGGAAGCGCTACTACGAAACGGGGCAGAGAATGCCGGTGGCGGTGTGCCTTGGGGGTGATCCGGTAATGCCTTTCTGCGCAACGGCTCCCCTACCCGATGGACTTGACGAGGTGCTGCTTGCCGGGTTTTTGCGGAAGAAGTCGGTGCCGCTGGTGAAATGCGAGACCATTGACCTGGAAGTGCCGGCCCATTCCGACTTTGTCATTGAGGGCTACATCGATCCCACGGAGCCGCTCCGGGCCGAGGGGCCGTTCGGGGATCACACCGGATTCTACACGCCGGTCGACGACTACCCGGTGTTCCACGTCACCTGCATCACGCATCGGAAGGATGCGGTCTATCCCGCGACGATCGTGGGCAAGCCGCCAATGGAGGACCTTTACCTCGGCCAGGCCAGCGTGCGGCTTTTCCTGCCGGTGTTTAAGATGAACTTCCCGGAGATTGTCGACATGGCGCTGCCGGCGGAGGGCGTTTTCCACAATCTCGTCTTTGTCAGCATCAAGAAACAGTACCCGTATCAGGCGTACAAGATCATGCATGGGCTCTGGGGCATGGGCCAGATGATGTTCACGAAGATCATCGTGGTGGTGGATGCGGACGTGAATGTCCATGACACCAGCGATGTGCTCTTTCATCTTTGCGCCAATATCGACCCGCAGCGGGACAGCCTGCTGACCAAGGGGCCGTGCGACAGCCTCGATCATGCACCGACGGTGCCGAACATCGGATCGCACATCGGGTTTGATGCCACAAAAAAGCTGCCGGGCGAAGGGTACACGCGGGGCTGGCCGGAGCAGATGGAGCTGCCGAAGGAGATCCTTGAAGGCATCGCGCAGCGGTTTCCGCGGAAGTGGTAAGTTCATCCGAGACTCTCATGCGTACACTTCCCTCGCTTCTGGTCCTGGGCGCAGCGATTTTTCTCGGTTCAATGCTTCCCTCGTCGGCGCAGACCCAGAATGAGATGAACCAGCAGGCGTGGGCGGATTTTGAAAAAGCGGACAAGGAACTCAATCAGGTCTACCAGAAGGCCCTGAAATCGATCGACGATGACATCACACGCAAGAAGTTCGTCGAAGCGCAGAAGGCGTGGCTCAAGTTTCGCGATGCACAGGGGGCTTTCATCTCCGATGAGATGCGGGGTGGTTCCGCCGAGCCGCTGCTGCTGGCGGGAAGCTACCTGACGACGACGCAGGCGAGGATCGTGCAGTTGAAGAAGTATCTTACGCCTGCGACGGAGAAATGAGAGCACCCATGCGCACTCCCCTCACCCTGGTCCTGTTGAGCATAGCCGTATTCTTCGTGGGAACGACCACCACTTCACGGGCGCAAAGCCAGATGGAGATGACGGCGCAGTCGTGGGCGGAGTTCGACAAGGCAGACAAGGAGCTCAATGCGGTCTACCAGAAGGTGCTGAAGGCGCTGGAAGATGACGTGGCCCGGAAGAAGCTCATCGCGGCGCAGAAGGCATGGATCGCCTTTCGCGATGCGCAGGCGGAACTGGATGCCGATGACGAGCGGGGCGGTTCCCTGGAGAAGCAGCTGCGGGCGATCAGCGAAACCGAGACGACGAAGGCCCGGGTGGCGGAGCTGAAGGACTATCTCGCCAATCTTTCGGCGAAGTAAATCGCGCTGTCCGCGAAAAAACAAAGAAAAAGGGAGAGACCCTTTCGGGTCTCTCCCTTCTCTTAAAAAGGCGGAAGAATTATTTCTTCTTCTTCGCTGCCTTCTTGACGACTTTTTTAGCCGGGGCTTTTTTCTTAGTTGCCATGAAAAATCACCCCCTTTTCAAATCGCGCTTGGAGCGCGAAATCGTGCAAAAATAAATTTATCACTGCATTAAGAATTATGTTTTTCGGGTGAATGCGTCAAATGTAATTTCAAAAAATCGTAAAATATTTTTGCGCACTTTTTACGTATTCTTAATTTTTTCGCGCGGAATTTTTTCCGATTTTCATTTTTTCAAACGCGAAAAAATCTCGCGCGCGATGTCGGCGACGGGCCACAAACGTCCGAGACCTTCGTAACCACACGCGAGTAAACCTTCTTCGGGCCCGATGAAGGAAACACCGCGTTTTCGGAGGAGAATCACGTTGTCCTGCGTCGCGGGATGGTGCCACATTTTTCCGTTCATCGCGGGCGCGACGAGCACGGGCGCGGGCGTCGCGAGCAACAGCGACGTGAGCAGATCGGGCGCGAGTCCGTGCGCGTAGAGCGCGAGCAAATGCGCGGTCGCGGGCGCGATGATGACCAGGTCGGCGTGGTCGGCCAAAGAGATGTGAGAGGGCTGTCCATCGCGCATTCCGTCGTTCTCGCGCGTGTAAACGTCGCGCTTCGTCAGCGCCGCAAACGTGAGCGCGGTGATGAAACGGAGCGCTTCATCGGTCAGGACGACGTCGACTTCGATGCCTTCCTTGCTCAACGTGCTGGCCAATTCCGCGGCGCGATAGGCCGCGATGGAGCCGGTGACGCCGAGGACGATGCGCTGGGATTTGCTCATCCCTGCAGTGTAGCGGTGGTGGGTGGCGGTCGCACTCCAATTCTAAGCCCCCCCGGCCCTGTCTACTTGGTGATGATGAAGGCGTCGGCTGGGATCTTTTTCCACTGCACCGGCTGTTTAAGGGCCACGTCCGCTACATCCATGTCGGCGTGTCCATCCCAAGCTACTGTTCCGTCGGTGAAGAAAATTTGTCCCTTGATGCTGAGCAGAATGTATTTGTGCGACCGGCTCTTGATGTCGGGCCCTGCCCCACCACCGCCAAAATTGATGTAGTAGTCAAAAGTGCCGCGCGCGGGAATGAGCGTAAGCTTGTTTGCATGGAACGCGTCGAGCAACTCCTGACGTCTGGTGACATCCAGTTTTTCGGGCTCCAGCGTCATTTCATCCACCACCGTTCGATGGTCCTCGTCCGACGGTCCCCATTGATTGATGTGAATCAGCCATCTCTTGTCCCGGAGATCGATTCCGACAGGATGGTCGGTCAGATTGGTAATTCTCACCCGCAGATAAAAATCGGGCGGGCCCTTCTTTTCATAAAGAGCCTGATCGACCGAGATCGTCATCCGGTTGTCCTTGAGGACAGTCGTCCACGTTTCATCAGCCTGGAGGAGAGTCCCGCCAGTCAAAACCATGGCCAAGCAGGCAACGATAGCAAAAGACTTAAGTTTCATTCCAATCCAAGGGTTCGGCGAACGCTCTGCCGAAGCAATCCCTTTATTGTGACGGCGCGCCGCGATGCTTCCACAGTTCCGCGGCAGACTTGTCGCTGAGAACGAGGATGCTGCCGCCGCCAAATTTCTTGATCCGTACGACATCAGGCGGACTTAGTTTTTGAAAACCGTTCAAAGCATCGGGGCGCCAAAGTGTGGGTGTTCCATCCAGCGACTGAAACGTCCAGGTCGGCTGGGAAATTCCAGGCCCTTTCAAGGTAATCGTCCCTTCGGTGGAGGAATATTCTCCGGCCAGCGGGTAAGTCGGTTCCTTGGGCAACTTGAGATCCGATTCAAACCAATAGCGGTAATGGCCTTTCTTGAGTTCCAGAACCGTGGTCATGTAGCCGGTGTAGGTGAAAAAGACGCCGTCCTGCGGCTTGAGAGGGAGGATATCCGCGCCTTCCATCCGCCCGAGTGAGCAGAGCGAAAGAAGCAGAACAAGGGAAAGCGCTCTCATTCTATTTCTTCTTCCAGATATAAATCCGGCGACCGACCCAGGCGACCAGGCCGACGGAGAGGACCCACGGGATCACGTAGGCGACGAGGACGCCGATCACCCGCACGCTGCCGAAGAGAGCGCCGGCGCCTTCGCCGAAGGTCTTGCGCAGGGTGGCCCAGAGGCCGTTGTTGTCGGCGACGATGTCGCCCTGGTTGTGCAGGCGCAGGCCGATCTCCACGGGAGCGTTGTCGTCGGGCCGCGTCTGGTCGGGACGGTCGTTGCGTTGCACGGTCAGCGATTCCACATGGCCGAGCTTCTTCAGGCCCTCGACGAAGGAGGGATATTTCGATATTGGCATCCGGAAGATGAGCATCGCCACTTCCATCCCGTTCGGTTCGCGGGAAAAGTTGGAGCCGGTCACCTGCACGCCGGCGGCGGCGGCATCCCGCTTGAGTTGCTGCGACTGGGTGTCGATATCGCCACCGAGCACCGACATCTCGGCGACCTGCACGGGTGCATCGGTATCGGTGAGCGAGAGGGAGATGATGACCGGGGCCTCGTCATTGTTCACGCCGGGGCCGGAGTTGTCCTCGCGGCGCAGGCTGAACGAGGCGGTACGGCCCAAGGCGCGGTAGGCCTTGATCAAGGTATTAAAGTTCTTTCCCGGCACGCGCACGCTGAGCTGGCCGGCCGATTCGCCCTGCGGCGTCTTATTCAGGGACGAGCTGAGGATTTCCGCGGCATTGTCCAACGCGGTGGTCTTGGCCTCATCGAGCGCGGTGTCGACGGCCTGGGTGACGACCGTCATGCCCACCTGCTTGCGCGATTCGTCATCGGAGCGGATGGAGATCTGGACCTGGACCTTGTCCTTCTCGGTCAACGTCTGGTCAGCGGGCCGGTCGCTGTCGCCGCCATCGCGGGCGACGCGCTGCGTTTCGCGGGTGAAGTTGGCGACGCGGCCGAGGGCCCGGAGTTTTTCGAGGAAGGGCTCGATCTGTTCGGGAGCGACCATGATGACCATGTCGGCGGAGACGTTGCTGCCGGACTCGTGGTTGAGGTTGGCGGAGAGAATCTGCGCCTTGAAGTCATCTGCCGTCTTGCGAGTCTGCTGGAAGGTGTCCTCGACGTTGGAGGCGAAGAGGGCGAACTGGTCCTGTTCCTTGAGGAGGTAAGCGGCGGCCTGGTTGAGGTCCTTCTCGCGCATGTTGATGGTGACGGTGGCGAACTGGACCTGGAAATCGTAGAGCTTGAGCTGGCCCTGCATTTGTTCGATGTCGCCGCGGACCCGGCCGATTTCGCGTTCGACCTGGAGCAGCTCGGAGACCTTGCCGTTGTTGCGCTTGAGGAGTTCCTGCAACTGGATTTCCATCTTGCGGGAATTCTCGAGACGCGCGGTGGTGTCGAAGTAGTCCTTCGTGACGTCGTCGGTGCTGACCGACTGGTTGCGGAGTTCGCCGAGATCGCGGAGCTTGAGCAGGAAGGCGTCGAGGTTTTGCGGGAGGACCTTGGCCACCACGGTGCCCTGAAGCTTGCCGTTGCCGCCCTTTTGCGAGTTGCTGGTATCGACATAACCGCCGGCCTGCTTGGTCAGGGTGGTGATCTCGTCGACGGCGATCTGGTAGTTCTTCACCTCGAGATCGAGCTGGGCGTTGCGGATCAGCTTGCGGGTATCGATGACGGGTGCGGGCTCGGCGGCGGGAGTGCCGGGGGCGAGTTGGGGAGCAGGGATAGCAGCATCGTTCCGGGCGAGTTTCTGGGCGTCTGAAAAAAGATTGGTGTTTTTTGCGGCCTCATCTGCTTTTGCGGCAGATTCCAGCTTATCGGTGGTTAATTTGGCCTTGGTTGCTTGGAGTTGCTCTTGGATCTGTTGCAAATCGGCCTCTTTATGCTCATTGGTGGCCAATGAGATGGGCTTGGCGTTGGGGGACACGCCTGACGAAGCCAGATCCATCGGTGCATTCGAAGCCGCGGGAGCGGCCACCGTATGCATAGGAACATTAGCAGCGAGAACGGGCTTCGGAGGAGCTTTAGCACTATCACCTAAGGCGAAGGTTCTGTTTGAATTACTCGTAACGAGGCTTCCACTGTCCACGGTGGTGGTGCCGGTATAGGAATTCGCCCCCCGCAAGACCAAGGTTCCGTTGCCCGCCTTGGCGAACCCGGAAGGGGCGTATTGCCCCGCGCCGGCAAATTGATGTGTATAACTCGTATCGACATAACCGCCCAGCGTGATGCCTTTTTGCGCGGTCTCGACGTAGTTGATGCCCTGCTCGGCGATGACCTTCTTGAGATCTTTAGAGTGTGAGGCTAGTTGCGCCTGGAGTTTGGCGTTTTTTTGCCCCGCATCGCTCGCATCATAATAGTAAGCGTTGGCAGGCGCACCTGAACTACCCGCATAGGCCAACTGGCTGCTGATGGTGGTGAAGACGCCTTTCACCTGGCTGCCCATATAGTTCAAGGTCGTGAGGCTGACCACGGAGATAAGGGCGAGGATCATCGCGTAGTTGGAGAACTTGCGGCGGGGGATGAATTTCTTCGTCATCGTCCAGAGGACGAGCAGGCTTTCCCAGGCGGTCTCGCGGTGTTGTTCGCTTTGGAGCTTGCGGCGGACGCCGGAGACCATGCGGCGTTCGAAGTCGGAGTCGGGCTGGGCATTCTTGTGAGTTTTTTCGAGGAGATCGTGCATAAGCTGGGCCTTTTGGTAAGCCGCGTGGGCGGCGGGGTCATTTTTGAGACGGATGTCAAATTGGGTGCGTTCCTCCGGCGTCAGCTCGCCGTGGAGGGCGGCGGCGATCAGGTCGTCCAGGGGATCGTGAGGGGTGACGGGTTTCATACGAGTTGCCTTTCGAGTCCGGGCATGCGGCGGAGGGTGCCGAGGGCCCGACCGAGAATCCCGCGCAACGCGCCGTTGCTCAGGCCCATCTCGGCTTCAATCGCCCGGTAATCGAGTCCCTCCAGGTAGCGGAGGGTCAGCGCGGTGCGGTGGTCTTCCGGTAAAGTGGCCAAGGCGCGGCGAAGGTGCGCCTGGTGTTCCTCCTGCTCCAGCGCGGAGCCGGGGGTGGCCGTCTTTTCATCGACGAGAGTGTCGAAGGTCTCCGGCGGGGCCTGGGGCCGGCGGCGGCGGAGCCGGTCGCGCGCGCCATTGCGGGTGACGGTCATCAGCCAGGCGGGAAATTTTTCGGGCTCGCGCAATTTGCTGCGTTGATGGTGCGCCTTGAGGAAGGTGTCCTGGACGATTTCTTCGGCTTCCGATTGGTCCTGAAGAATACCGTAGGCGACGATGTAGACCTTGCGGCTGTAGGTGCGGATGACGGTCTCGAAGGCTTCCTCGTCGCCGGCCAGGGCGGCCATGACCATGATCCGCTCGGCGGAATCCATCGCGGCGGGGTTGGCGGCAGGTGGAGAGGCGGTCACGGGTGAGGTCACAAGCGTCATCTAAAATCGGGTGGTTACGACGGAGGGAAGCTTCATCTACCAGCCTAGACGCAGGGAAAGGGGAAACCGCGCGAATTTTTTAAAGATTCTGAAGGTTTTTGACGGAATTACGGAATTTTGAAAGAGAGAAGCCTCTCTTTTCTCCTCTTGTTAATCCCGGCCAAGATCTTAAATTGAGGTGTGCTCGTCGAAATCCAAGTCCAGTGTCCGCATTGTGGTGAGATCATCGTCACAATGGCGGACACGTCGCAGGGTGATTACTCGACCATCGAGGACTGCGAGGTTTGCTGCGCGCCGATGAACATCGAGGTGATTTGCGAGCCGGGGAAGGTGGACGAGGTACGGGTGAGTCTGGCATGAGCTCCCCTCTCCTGCTCGTCGATGCGGGGAATACACGCATCAAATGGGCCACGGCCAGTATGCAGGGGCCGATCCGAGTGGCGGGCGATTTTGCGACCAAGGACATCACGATCGGGCAGGTCCAGTCGTTGGCAAAGAAATTTCCCAAGCATCGCGTGGTGCTGGCCTCCGTCGTGCCGAAGCTGGTGCCGGTGTTTCGCCGGGCCTTTGCGCGACGGATCGAGGTGATCAGCGGGCTCTCGCCCATGCTGGGGCTTCGTTTCGATTACCCCAAGTCAGCCGAGCTCGGCGCTGACCGGATTGCGGCAGCGGTCGCTGTTGAGGCGGAAGGAACCTGGCCTGCTATTATTGTGAGTTGCGGCACGGCCACGGCCTTTACTGTTCTTGATAACAAAGGACGACTTTGCGGCGGGGTGATTGCGCCGGGACTGGAGACCCAACTCGCTTCACTCATCGGCGCGACTGCCCAATTGCCGAACACAGCCTTGCGTTCACCGGCGCGTTCCCTGGCGCGTTCGACCCAAGAGGCGATCCGCGCGGGGGTCATGTTTAATTTTCAAGGCGGGGTGAAGGAAATCATCCGACGGCTGGGCGCGGAGATACCGGGGGGCAGTCCGCCACAGATTGTCCTGACCGGGGGGCACGCGCATCACCTGGCCATGGTGCTCGATGGGCCAGCCACGCTCCGGCCTTTACTCGTGTTCGAGGGGCTGCGCATTATAGGGATTCGAGCTTTTAAGGAGACGTGATGAACCAGGTGCCAGAAAATCGTATCGACCGTAAATTTCTTGAGTTGAAAGCGCGTGGGCAGAAGGCCTTTGTCGCTTACATCACCGCGGGTGACCCGAGTCCCGAGAAGACGCCCGACCTGGTCTGGGCACTGGAACGGGCGGGGGCGGACATCGTGGAGCTGGGCGTGCCGTTTTCCGATCCCCTCGCCGATGGTGTGGTGAATCAACTGGCGGCGCAGCGCGCGCTGGAGGCGGGGACGACACCGTCCAAGGTCATGGAGATTCTGCAGAAGATCCGGACGCAGTCGCAAATTCCGATCGTGCTCTATACCTATTTCAACCTGATTTACGCCTACGGCATCGAGCGGTTTTGCCAGAATGCCTATCAGGCGGGCGCGGACGGGTTGCTGGTGCTTGATTTGCCGCCAGAGGAATCGGAGGGAGCCAACGGCGTCGGGGCGCGCCTGGGTGATGGGAGCTTGCGGCGGATCTGCCTGGTGGCGCCGACGAGCCCGGCGGAGCGCATTGCGAAGATCGTCCAGAAGGCGACAGGCTTTGTCTATTATGTGTCGCGCGAGGGTGTGACCGGCATGCAGGAGCATGTGGCGACGAGCATTTCGCACCGGATCGAGCTGCTGCGCAAGCAGACGTCGATGCCGATTTGCATCGGCTTTGGGATTTCCACTCCGGAGCAGGCGCGGGCCGTGGCGGTGCAGGCGGATGGGGCCGTGGTGGGCAGCGTACTGGTCAACCGGATTGCCGAATGGCAGAAAGACAAGGACTTGCCGGAGAAGCTGGAAGCATTTGCGCGGCCGTTGGCGCAGGCGATTCATTCGAAGTAGTTGGGAACGAGAGAGGGAAAAGAGAGAAAAGAAAGAGGACTTCACCATTTCCCTCTCATGCAAAGCGCAATTGGAGGGGATGGACGTCGCGATTTGCGCGGGCCATCAGAAGTTCTGCGCTTGTTTAGGCACAAAAGTGGCTTATAATCCGGCATGCTTTTTCGCCGAGCCGCTACTGTAGCGCTGGCACTCGTCCTGGCTCATTCGTTGACGAACCGGACTGCCTTCGCTGCCAAGACTTCAAGTGCAACCCCGACCGACGCGCTGAGCCTGAATACTTCGGGCTCGGACAAGTACACCAAGGGTGACCTCGAAGGCGCGATCTCCGATTATGACAAGGCCATCGCGCTGAATCCCAAGCTGGCCAAGGCTTATTATAACCGGGGCCTGGCGAAATATGACCAAGGCAGCTATGCCGAGGCGATTGCGGATTACGACAAGGCGATCGAGATTGATCCGAAATACGAGGATGCCTACGTCAATCGCGGGCTGGCCAAGGACAGCAACGATGATCTTGAGGGGGCCATTGCCGATGACAATATCGCGATCAAGCTCGATCCGAAGGATCCCTACGCCTACAACAACCGTGGCTGGGCAATGTATCGCAAGGGCGACCTGGATGCGGCGATCAAAGACTACGACGCGGCGATCAAGCTCAATGTCAACCTGGCCCAGCCCTACAATGACCGGGGCGTGGCCGAGCGGGAAAAGGGCGAGATCGACCAGGCCCTGGCGGATTATGGCAAGGCGATCCAGCTCGATCCCAATGACGACCAGGCTTATTTCAACCGGGCGATCACGCTCGATGACAAGGACGACCTCAACGGGGCGCTGGCCGATTACGACCAGGCGATCCGGATCAATCCGAAGTACACGGAGGCCTATATCAACCGCGGCGGGATCAAGGCCGAGAAGGAGGACTGGGACGGCGCCATCGCGGATTATAAGCAGGCGATCGAACTCGATCCCAAGAATGCGACGGCCTACAACGAATCCGGGCTGGCGTGGTACCACAAGGGAGAAAACAACGCGGCGCTGATTGCGTATACCAAGGCGGTGGAGGTTGATCCTCATTACGCCACGGCGTTTGCCAATCGCGGGAACGTCCGGAAGGCCCAGAGCAAGCTGACCGAGGCCTTGAGCGACTATAACCAGGCGCTGTCGATTGATCCCAAATGCGCGAGCGCGTTCAACGGGCGGGGCGTGATCAGGCAGTCACAGGGCAATCTCGTGGCGGCGAAGAGCGACTACGAGCAGGCGGTGAAGAATGACAAGCGGTGCGTCGAGGCGCTGGGTAATCTTTCCTCTCTTTACGAGGCGCAGGGAGACTGGGCGAAGGCGATTGAGCTGGCGACGCAGGCGATTACGCTGAGTCCCAGCTATGCCATGTCCTATAACAACCGTGGCGTGGCGGAATTCCACAAGGGCGACGTGGCGGCGGCGCTGGCCGATTATGACCGCGCGCTGGAGCTCGACCCGAATGACGAGCATGCCTACAACAACCGCGCGCTGGCACTGCAATCGAAGGGCGATTACGAGGGTGCGCTGGCGGATTTCGATCTCGCGCTGCAGATCAACCCGCAGTTTACGACGGCGGTGCATAACCGCGCCTGGGCCAAGTGGTACGAGGGGGATGTTCTCGGGGCGATTTCGGATCTTTGGTAGGTGTAGTCATCCTGAGCTTGTCGAAGGATTAGACGCGGCTTGCTCTTGAGTGCACCCGGAAATGAAACGAGCAGACTCCTCTCAGCATTCGATTCCCTTCTGCTGCTTTTGGAAACGTGTCTGGTCCTTCGACAGGCTCAGGATGACGGATTTTTTCTCTGCGACTGCTGCTCGCTTCAATGCAGATCGTCGTCGTTGACCCACTGGTGGGACGTGTTCCGGTAGAGATTCAACGTGCGGGTGAGTTCCTTGGCTTCTCCGGGGGTGCCGTCGGCAGCGGGCTTGGTGGTGTATTTGACGGTGACGACGACGGGAAAGAGGGTCGTGCCCTGGGGAATTTTGCTGTTGGTGGCCTGGGAGGGGAAGCTGTTTCCCCGGATGTAGGAAACGGAGGTGATGGTGCCGCCCTTGAGGCGCTTGGTCATCTGCTTCTCGATCACGCCCTTGATCATGGAATCGCTCGGCTGGTAGGCGCTGGCCAACAGGGAAATCGTCAGGCCGACGATCACGACGGCACCGAGACAGAAGAGAACGGTCCGCAGATTTTTGAAGGAATCCATAAGCAGCTATTTGATTAAACCATTAGACCGACCGGAAGTTCTTGTAAAATCTTGGCACGCGGGCGCCGATGTTGGTCAGGATTTCCCAGGGAATGGTGTGGGCCTGGAGAGCGAGTTCGCGGGTCTGGATTTCCTCGCTGCCCTGGGAGCCGAGGGCGACGACTTCGTCCCCTACCCGGCAACCGGGGATGTGGGTCACGTCGAGAATGACCTGGTCCATCGTCACGCGACCACGGATCGGGCAGCGTTTGCCGCGCACGAGCATGTGGCTGGCGTTGGAATGGAGACGGAAATAGCCGTCGCCGTAGCCCATGGCCACGACGGCGTGGCGTTGGCGGGAAGGAACCTTGTAGGTCGCGCCGTAGCTGACGGTGCGTCCGCGTTCCACCTCATGCAGGAGAGTCACGCGGCTTTTCCAGGTCAGGACGGGCTGGAGACCCAGCGCCTGGTCGCGGGGATTCGGCGCGATGCCGTAGAGGGCGAGGCCGAGGCGGACGAGGTCGGCGTGGTAACCATAGCGGCGCGTCACGGCGGGACTGTTCGCGGCATGGCGCACGAGTTTCTCGTTTTCCGCGAAGAAAGGTCCGATGGCTTTCCACTGGGCGCGGGTCATCTCGGCGTTGTCGTCGGCGCAGGCGAAGTGCGTATAGATTCCGTTCACGCGCAGACCGGAAAGGCAACGGATGCGCTCGAACTCCTCGCGCGCACGCCGGTACCAGCAGCCGAGACGGCCCATGCCGGTATCGATCTTGAAGTGGACCTCGACGCGGCGTTTCAGGCCACGGGCGATTTTGTCGAGGGTCTTCGCCTCGTCAAAGGCGGAGAGTGTCAGCGTCAGCTTGTGGCGGATGGCGTCCTCCATTTCCTCGGGCAAAGTGACGCTCAGCAAAAGAATGGGTACCTTGATACCGGCTTTGCGCAGGGCAACACCCTCGGCGACGTTGGCGACACCAAGCCAATCGGTGCCGATGGTTTCGAATTCCTGTGCCATGGTGACCAAGCCGTGACCGTACGCGTTGGCCTTGACCACGGCGAGGACCTGCGTGGTGCGCGGAATCAAGCTGCGCAGAAGCTTGTAGTTATGACGCAGAGCACGGCCGTCGATCTCGACCCAGCAGCGGCGGTGGGGAGTTACCATGACGAATGTTCCTCCATGAGATTAAATGAGGGCATACATGTGTGCGTCGTAAACTTTATCGCCAACCTGGACCCGGCGCCGTTGCCTGCCTTCGTAGAGGGCGCCTGCTTTTTCAGCCACACGCCGGCTGGCATTGTTACCATCGGCCACCACAATTTCCAGCCGATTGAGTCCCACGACCTTCAGGCCAAAGTCCTTGAGCAAAAGGGTGGCCTGGGTGGCCGCGTTGAGCCGGGTCTTCGAAGTACGGACCCAATAGCCCAGATTGGAAACCATGTCCTTGCGGTTGATATTGTTAAGGCCGCAGGAGCCGGCGGGAAAGCCGTCCTCGGTATCGTAAATGACAAACTCAAATTCACTTTGCGCGGCCCAGGTGTCGACGCACCGTGTCGTCCACAGTTCGGCATCCTTTAAGGTATAATCACCGTGAATCCAAGCCATCCAAGGGCTGATTTCCTTCCGCGATTCAATCGCGGCCTCGTACAGGGCGGGCAGGCAGGAAAGGTCGTACGGACGCAACTCAAAGCGAAAGTCCGGACGGCGAAGCGGATGACGGGGAAGCATGACGGCCCAAGGAAATCGAAAAAAAACGGAAATTTATTTCGCCGCGACCGGCTCGCGCAGGTAGATCGGCTCAAGGGGCTGTTCCGTGACCCAACCGGAAAGCGTGGAAGGGAGCGTGAGGAGATCCTGCGCGCGCGGATAGACCTGCCTGGGGATGCCCTTGAGCGGCTCGGCGCTGACGGCCAGGGTGAACTTGCCGGCGTGTTCCTCGAGTTCGGCCATGGGAATCAGATAGGTATCCTTTTCCAGTTCGCCATTCTTAAAGGCGGTGCAGAAGGCTTCACGTCGTTTGGCATCGGCAAAGACACCGAGCCGGATGACTTCCTTGAGTTGGGCGGCCACGGAATAGGCGCTGGAGATACCGACGACCGGAATTCCCTGGGCAAGCGCGATCCCTTGCGCGGCGGCCAGACTGACGCGGATGCCGGAAAACGATCCGGGTCCGAGGCCGATGACGATGCGGCGCAGTTTGAGCCTGGGGAGCCCCAACCGCACCAGAGCGGGAAAGAGTGCAGCGGAGTGCCGCTGCGGGCCCTTGAACTCGATGGCCTGGACCACGACCTTCTCGTTGCCGAGCGCGATGCTGCCGGTGGAGGAGGACGTATCGATGGCGAGGTCGAGCATCGGGTTATTCCTTGGGTCGAATGAGACGTTCCGTCAGGCTGGCGACTTCCAGTTCCCAGTGACGGGTGTTCGGTGGAAGGATCGAGGCGAGGCGGTCGGGCCATTCGATCACGGTCACGCCATCGCTCGGCAGATATTCTTCCAGACCGATATCGATGCCTTCGCTCTCGCTTTTGAGCCGGTAAAGATCGAGGTGGTAGAGGGGCAGGCGCCCGCCGCGGTATTCGTGGACGATGGTAAACGTCGGGCTGGTCACATCACCCTGGTAACCGAGACCTCGCGCCAGGCCTTTGACAAGCTGGGTCTTGCCGGCGCCGAGGACTCCGTGCAGGGCAAAGATCTCCCCGCCGGTCAGGTCCTTGGCCCAACTTTCTCCAAAGGCCTGTGTGGCCTCAACGCTGTTGAAAATGGTCAAACCCATGTGCGACGACCGGCCCCTTTGGTTGCTTCCCACGGGGCCTGATCACACCAATACAATGCACTGGCGTGGAGAATGGCCACTTCTTTTTTAAACTTTTTACGTGAGAAGGAGGGACCGTGAAAAGTAATTCGAAGTCTTCCCCGTCATTCAGGGCCGCTTTCAGAGTGGCGCCGCGGGCCCGGGGGATGGAGGCGAGATCGAGCTCGGGGCTGACTTTGGACGCCTCGGCGAGGCGGGGAAGATCAGCCCCGAGACCGTCGCTCAAGTCCATCATCGCGGAGGCCAGCTTGTGACGGGCGAGCCATTGACCCTCGGCCAGGCGGGGTTCGAAAAGCAGGTGATGCCGCTTTTGAGTGCCACCGAGACAGCCCGTGACAAAGAGAAGGTCCCCTGCCCGCGCACCGGAACGCAAGAGCGGACGGTAGCCACGGCATTCGCCGAGTAGCGCAACACTCAGAAAAAGTTGAGCAGCACGGGTGGTTTCACCGCCGACGAGATTGACCCGGTACTTTTGGGCGATGGCTTCCATGCCACGGTAAATCGAACTGAGGCGGGAGGTGGATTCGTTCGCAGGTACGCCAAGGGTGATTATGGCCGAGTGCGGAGTTGCGCCCATCGCGGCGAGATCGCTCAGCGCGCGGGCAAGGGCCTTGCGGCCGATCAAGCCGGGCGGAGTCGTGGCGGTGAAATGGACGCCTTCCACAACCGCGTCGGTCTTGAAGAGCAGGTAATGGGCTTTCCCCTCACCGCGGAGCACGGCGCAATCGTCACCCACGCCGGTGAGGATGCGGTTGTCGGTTATCCAGCGAGAAGTGAGAAGCTGCAACAGGCCTTTTTCGCCAAGGGTGGAGAGGGAACGCGAAGCAGATTTGGCTCGGCGGTTTTTCATGTGTGGACTTTCTCCAGCATGATGGCCAAGGCTGTGACCAAGTTCCAGCAAGCGTGGATGCCGATGGGAAGGAGCAGGGAGCCGGTGTGCTCATAAGCGAGACCGAGGGCCATACCGAGAAACCAGAGGGGCAGCGCCGCGCCGATGTTGAGATGCACGAAGGCGAAGACTCCTGCGCTGAGAACCAAGGCGGCCCAAGTGGAGGTGTATTTTTTGAGGAACGCAATGAGGAAACCGCGGAAAAAGAGTTCTTCGATGACCGGAGAGATAAACGCGGCCACGATGACGAATTCCAGGATTTTGGAGGGGCGGTCGATTTTGCGGAAAGACTCGACCGATTCCTGTTCGGGGCTGGGCAGGTGGACTTCCTTGAACAGCCAGGTCAGGGCCTCGGTGAGCGGAGCCTCGACCAGCATGATCGCGCCAAAGATGAGCAGGCTCCAGCTGACCAGGCGCGTGGGACTGAGACGGGTCAGGCCGAACTGCGCGTTGGCGCTGCGACCGGTTTCGACCAGAAGGCCAAAAGCACCGACCATGACCACCAATAGATAAAGCGGCGACTGGAGAAAAATGAGTCCCAAGACCATGACCACGAACGACCATCCGGTCACGGCGGAGATCGCGAAAGGCAACGGCGCATTCAGGCCATCGACCAGGGTACCGGCCCGGAATTGTTTCAAGGCGTAGTTACAGACGCATGCGAAGCTGACCGGGACGAAAATCCAAAAAGTGACGTAGACGCCGATCAGGAGATTGGCGCGCACCGCGTCCGACAGCGTGACGAGAGACGGAGTCATAACGGCAGCGCGGCAAGGTCCGGACTAGGTGGCGGGCGGCTTTTCCTCAAGACGCGGGAAGAGAGGTTCGGGTTTGCCGATGGCTTGCCCCTTGAGCGAATTGCCGAAGAGGGCTTCCTCGATCCGGACCGGTCCCGGGAAGAGCTGCAATTGGGCGCGAATCTTTTCCGCTGTGAAAGGCAGCGCGGCCTGCACGAGGACGGAGAGGCGGCGGACAGTTTCGGCCAGCAATCCCAGGACAACGTCGAGCCGCTTGGCCTGGGCCTCATCCTTGGCGAGCTTCCAGGGAGCGGTCTCCTCCACATATTGATTACCGCATTGCACGAGTTTCCAGGCGGCTTGGAGCGCCAGATGCGGGGCAAATTGGTCCACGGCGGCGCGGTATTCTTCCACGTAGACATCGGAACGCAGAGCGCTGTCGGCGGGCAAGAGATGAAAGCCGTCGTAATTGGGCACGACACCTCCGCGATAGCGACCAATCATCGCGAGGGTACGATTGACGAGATTGCCCAGGTCGTTGCCCAGATCGGTCTTGTAGCGGGTCTCGAAGCGCTCGTCGGAGAAATCGGCATCCTGGCCCAGGACCATTTCGCGCAGGACGAAATAGCGTAGGGCGTCGGGGCCGTACTTTGCCACGTAGGGAACAGGATCGATGAGCGACTTAGCGTTCGACTTGCTGATCTTTGCTCCGCTGTTGGTCCAGAAACCGTGGACGAGCAGGTGCTTCGGCAAGGCGAGATCGAGCGCGAAGAGCATGATCGGCCAGTAGACGCCGTGGGCGGGGATGAGGATGTCCTTGCCGATGATCTGGAGATCGGGCGGCCAGATGAGCTTGCCCTTCACCGAGGCGAACGAGAAGTAGTTCACCAAGGCGTCGAACCAGACGTAGGTGACGTAGTCCTCGTTGAACGGCAGCGGAATGCCCCATGACAGGCGGCTCTTGGGACGCGAGATGCAGAGGTCGGCCAGCGGTTCGGCCAGGGCGCCGCGCAGTTCCTTGAGGCGGAATGCTGGCACGATCCAGTCGGGATTTTCATCGAGATGCTTGAGCAGCTTCTGGCGATAGGGTTCCAGCCGGAAGTAATAGTTTGGTTCCTTCGTCTCGATCACTTCGCCGAAAATCTCGGGCCACTGGCCGTCGACCTTGTCCTTTTCGGTGACGAATTGTTCCTGCCGGACGCTGTAGAAGCCTTCGTATTCCTGGAAAAAGATCTCGCCTTTGTCGTGGAGCTTTTGCAGCCATTCGCGGACGACTTTCTTGTGCAGTTCATCGGTGGTGCGGACGAAATGGCTGGAGGCGACGCCGAGGCTTTCGTGCAGGCGCTGGAAATGGGAACTGGTCTCGTCGACGAACTTCTTTGGTTCGATGCCTTCCTTCTGCGCGGACTGTTGGACTTTCTGCCCATGCTCGTCCACGCCGGTCAGGAAGAGGACGTCGCGCTCGAGGCTCTTTTCGTGGCGCGAAAAGAAATCGGCCAGCACCTTTTCGTAGGCATGACCCAGGTGGGGTGCGCTGTTGACGTAATCGATCGCCGTCGTGAGAAAATAAGAACCTGCCATGATGACACTCTACGATGTCCGGTTTTAAAGGCGAGTGCTTATGCACAATTCGCCTCCCCAGGATGGCAGCTTTCTAGGCCGCCTTGATTTCCGCGGTGTCGGGCGATTCCTTGAGCATCTTGAGGAATCGCTTCATCGCTGGCGAGAGAACCCGGCCCGACTTGTAAATGATGCCGAGGGGGCGGTAGTAGGGATGGCCCTTGAATTCGACGGCGGCGAGCGTGCCGTCGCGGACTTCCTGCTCGACGGTGGCGCTGGGAACGATGGAAACGCCGGCGCCGATCTCGACCGCGCGCTTCACGGTCTCGATGTTGTCGAATTCCATGACCGGGTTCACCTCGAGGCCGGCTTCGCGGAAAATCTTGTCGACCGCCTTGCGGGTGGGGATGTCGGGCTCGAAGCCGATGAACTTTTCCTTGCGCAACTTGTCGACCGAGATATCGGAGTCCTTGGCCAGTTCGTGGGTCGGGACGCAGATGAGCACCAGGCGGTCCTTGCGGAAGGGCTCGATCTTGAGCGACTTCTTCTGGACAGGGAAGGCGACGAGGCCGAGATCGCTCGTGCCTTCGATCACTTCCTCGTAGACTTGGTTGGAGCGGCGGTACTCGACGTGCACGTTGACGCTGGGGAATTCGCGCAGGAATTTCTTCAGGTAGGGCGGTAGTTCGTGCAGCCCGATACTATAAACGGTGCTCAACCGGATCGTGCCGGAGACGATATTGCGCATCTCGGAAAGCTGGTGCTGGAGGGAATCGAACTCGAAAACGATCTGCTTGCTCGACTCGTAAAGGAGCTGGCCTTCGCGCGTGAGGCCGAAGCGCTTGTTGCTCCGCTCGATCAACGGGACGCGGAACCGTTCCTCCATGGCGCGGACCTGCTGGCTGACGGCGGACTGGGTGATGAAATTGAGCGAGGCTGCCTTGCTGAAACTGCGCGACTCGACGAGATCGCGGAAAACTTTGAAGGATTCAACCTGCATGGGGTGATTATAAGCACAACTAATGACTCGTCAAGGGTGTTCTCGAAAGAATGACATTTGCTCTCATAATCGATAAGCTGTCCTGATGGCAAACCTCTCCACTCGTTGCTTGGATGTTTTCAATCATATTGCCGCCGCAGCGGCCAAGGCGGGCCGTGATTTTGCGGGAATCACGATCATTGCGGTCAGCAAGACGCAGCCGGAAGAGGCGATCCATGAAGCGATGCGCTCGGGGCTCACGCATTTTGGAGAAAACAAGGTCCAGGAAGCGGCGCGAAAAATCGATTCGATAAGCCGTGGCATCTGGCACCTGATCGGGCATTTGCAAAGCAACAAGGTCAAGGATGCAGTGAGGCTCTTTGATTCGATCGATTCGGTGGACCGGTTGGAACTGGCGGAGGAGATTGTCCATCGCGCCGAGGCGATTGGGAAAACGCAGAACGTGCTCTTGCAGGTGAACGTTGCCGGGGAGAGCACGAAGTTCGGTTGTGCGCCTGAGAAGGCCCGCGAACTCGCCGAGAAAATCAATGCGATGCCGCGACTGGCGCTGCACGGCTTGATGACCATCGCGCCCTATACGCCGGACGCGGAGAAATCGCGGCCCCATTTCGCCGCGTTGCGGGTGCTGCGCGATCAGTTGGAGAAGGACACCGGGCTCAAATTGCCCACGCTCTCGATGGGGATGAGCGGCGACTATATCGTAGCGGTGGAAGAAGGAGCGACGCATGTGCGGATCGGTACGGCGCTTTTTGGCGAGCGGCTGAAACTCAAGCAGCAGCGACCGGAGGATCCTTCGTTTGTGGAGTCGACGTAATCCGGGGGGGGAGTCGCTATAAGGCCGTAGTTCATGCTCTCTAGAGCGCGGCCGTGAGCGGGCGACTGTCTTTTGATTAGACAACCAACCGGTGCGAAAGCTAATCGTGGAGGGTGTCCATTTCTCTCCGTTCGCTTCTTTTCGTTTTTCTCATGTTGCCGGGTGTCGCGCTGGCTGCGCTGACACCAGCCCCTGTCCAGGCCGTCAACAACAAGGCCAAGCCGGTGGTGCCACCGGCTCCTCCAGCTCCGGTCCTGCCAGCAACGCTGGATGTCGTCACTTTTCTCGTCCATACAGATGGCGCGAACCACAAGTTGATTGTCACGACCGCGCCGAACATGCTGCGGGTGGACAGTCCCTCCGAGGCCTACAGCGTGATTTATGATCCGCAGACCGAGTCCTATACCGGACTGGAGCACAGCAACTACACCTACTGGGAATTTTCCTGGCCGGAGATTCGCGCGGTGGTGGAGAACTCGAAACGGTATGCCTCGCGCATGCAGGAATTGAGTTTCGCCGGAGTCAGCCCGGATGCGCCGGCTGCTCCCACCCCGGCGGCCAGCACGAACGTTGTTTCCGCCGATGCGGTGACAGCCATTGTCCCGGACACCTCCGGCTACGTGTGGCGGCAGACGAACGACCACAAGAACATCGCCGGGCTCGATTGCGTCCAGTGGATCGGCGAAACGGTGAGCGGCGACAAGGTGCAGGCCTGGTGCGTCGCCCGTCCCCTCCCCAAGATCCTGGATACGGTGGCCCGCCTGCACACGATCAACGAGCCGATGGCGCTGGTGGCGATTCGCAGCCTGGCGCCTCCCTTTATTTTCCCGATTTTCAACGCCATGACCAAGGGCGGGGTCACGCCCGTCCTGATCACCTGGGGCCCTGAGCGGCAGAAAAACAGCTTCGCGTTCGTGGAGGCCAAGACGCGCGAGGCGAAGGCCGATCTTTTTGGAGTACCGAAGCTCTACCGCAAGACCACGCTCGTCTCGATGGACGGCATGACTGACCAGAAGTAGTCGTTTCGGGAGATCGGCTTTTGCCACCAAAGCAGCTCTTGCCCTCCGGGCAAAACCTGACACAATCCGGGCATGCCTCCTCAGGTACCACAGGACTACGTTCCGGTCTTCCTGCAAATTCTGGCGGGAATTTCCTTCGCCGCTTTCACGCTCGCCTTCTCCGCCCTCGTGGGCAAACGCGGTCGCGACAGTGCCGCGAAGGACACTCCTTACGAGTGCGGCAAGGACCCGATCGGCCCGACGCATTCGCGCTTCTCGATCAAGTTCTACCTCGTGGCGATGCTCTTCATCCTGTTCGATATCGAAGTTGTCTTCATGTACCCATGGGCGATGGTCTATCGCGAGCAGCTTCACTTGGGGGCCAATGGAGTGGCTGATGGAGCGAGGCATCTCGGCAGTTTTTACGCGATGTTTTCGTTCATCGGCATCCTCGTGGTGGGCTACCTCTACGCCTTGAAGAAAAAGGCGTTCGAGTGGACGCACACACCGACTCCGCCCGTGCCGCTATTGAATGCGGATACCCTGCCCGGCAGCACGAAACGGAAATAGGTTTTCCCCGCGACCGGCGCGGATTTTTTCGATAGCCTCGTGACCGTGTTTTTCGCCGATTTCGATCTCCCCTCGACGCCCGTCAGCACAGGCATTGCGTGGCCCGATGTCGCGCTCTCCTTCTTCGCCATCGTCCTGGAAGGGGCGCCGTTCCTTCTTCTTGGCGCAATTATCTCGGGACTGGTCGATGTCTTCCTCCCGGCCAATACGATCCGGAACTGGCTGCCAAAGTCGAAGACGCAAGGCGTCTTTGCCGCAATGGGGGCCGGACTGATTTTTCCGCTGTGCGAATGCGGCGCGATGCCCATTGTGCAGCGGCTCATCCGCAAGGGAGTGACGCCGGCGGTGGCCACGACCTACATGCTCGCCGCTCCGGCGCTCAACCCACTGGCGATGTTCAGCACCTACCTCGCCTTTCGCAATCAGGACCCATGGCTGATGATCGCCCTGCGCTTCGGTTTTAGTTTCCTGGTACTGCTCTTCCTCGGATTCTGGTTAGTCCGGTTGCGGCCCGAGGAGATGCTGCGCGCGGAGACGATCACCGGTTCGCCCCGGCCTGCGCAGGAGATGTCGCCGAACCCGGGGCTGGTCCTTGCGCCACGTCCCGGGCTGTCGCTCGGTGGCGTGCAACAATTCACCGGGGCGGTCATCCGTGATTTCACCGGGGTACTGCTCTTTCTCGTCATCGGTGCGGCCGCGGCGGCCCTCTTCTCGACCGGATTCAACCGCAACCTGCTTGCCCCGATCGGGCACGATATTTTCTGGGGCCCTCTCGCCGGCATCCTGCTGGCCCAACTACTCTGTCTTTGCAGCACGACGGACGCTTTTATCATCGCGGCCTTCGTCCCTTTTTCAGTTCCGGCGAAAATCGCCTTTCTCGTCGCGGGTCCCTTGATCGACCTGAAACTCTACTGGCTTTATCGCAGCGCCTTTAAGCCGAAATTCGTCCACGGGTTGTGGATCCGGGCGCTTGCGGCTACCTTTCTGCTGACATTGCTCTACTCCCTGCACCCATGATCGCCCGCCAGCTTTCCTTTCTTGCCCCCGCCGTCGTGATGAGCGCCTGGGCCACCGTGATGCTGCATACCATCGTGTCCGGGCATATCAACCGGCTGCTCAGCCCGATGTTTCGTTCTTACGTGCTCGTGGCGGCGATCCTGCTCGTGCTGCTGAGCGTGCTTTACCTTTTTCTTTATGAACCGGCAGCGGAAACCTCGACGGCCACGCTCTCGCCGACCGGGCTTCTCCGCCAGCTCGGACGCTGGCTGGTGCTGCTGCTGCCTATCGTGGCGGCATCGGTCCTGGCACCGGCCACCTTTTCCAGCACCACTTTGCAGAATCGCCAGATTGATTCCACCGCAGGCGCCCTCCCCATGCCGACGTGGAATTCCACCAGCCAGGCCAATGCGAAGAACATCATCGATTCCGATCCCAACCAGGCGGTGCCGGTGGAGGTGACTGACCTGATCACCCTGAGCCATTCGCCCGACCAGATGAAGGCCTTTGACGGGCGCAAGGTCCGCCTGGTCGGCCTGTTCAACAACCAAAGCGGCAGCAATCCCAAGTTATACCGTTTCATCATGTGGTGCTGTGCCGCCGATGCGCAGCCCGCCTCGGTCGCGCTGGGGGGCAACACCCAAGGCGGCTGGAAGAACGACCAGTGGCTGGAGGTCACCGGGACGGTTACTTTTCCCTCAACGCTTGGTCATGTCGCTCCCTACATCGACGTCGAGTCGATCAAGCCGGCCCAGGAGCCGGACGAGCCGTTTTTGTCGCCCTAGCCTGTTTGAAATATTCAAGCTTGACCCTTCCGGCGGTTCACGTAGGGTGACCAACTCACTTAAACCGAGTTTACCCCATGCGCGAACAAGTTATCCTGGAATGCACCGAGGCTGCCAAAGAAGGCAAGGCCGTGTCCCGTTATTTCACCACCAAGAACAAGAAGCTGCAGCAGGAGCGCATCGAACGCCTGAAGTACAATCCTTCGCTGCGCCGCCGGACGATCCACAAAGAGAAGAAGTAGTCTTCTTTCCGTTCCTTTTTCTCGGGAACGGCCCTGGTTTTTCATTAGCCTTCGCGCTACAGAAACGTCGTCATCCTTCGACAGGATCAGGATGACGGACTGTTAGTTTGCAGGTTCTTTGTACGAACCCACCACCCAGCGGCTGATGGCTTGGTCGGGGCTTTCAATCACGCTACGGTCGATGGTGAAGCTGGTCTGGCCGGAGTTCTTGCTCACGAGTTTCAGGCCAAACTCGAAATCCTTGAAGATGACCGCGCAATGGTCGCGCATGTTGCGACCGGTTTGGAGTGCACCCTCGACCAGGGCATCGATGGCGTCGGGCATAAGTTCCATCCGCAACTGGTGCTTTTCCTCGAAGCGGGCGGCAAACTGCTTGGCGAGTTCGCCCATGACGATCCTTTCCTCGTATTTACTGTCGGCCAGGATGCGGCGCAGCTCGGTTTCGGGGCCGGTCACCAGCGTCTCGCTCACGACAAAACGTTTCACGCCGGAGCCGGGCAGCTCGAACTTGAAGGGGCGCAGGATCCGCTCGCTGACGGTCATCAGGCCGCGCGCGCCGGTCTGCTCTTCCACTGCACGTTTCGCCAGGGCCCGCAGGCCTTCGTCGGTGAACATGACTTCGATGCCGTAGGCGCGAAAGGCCGCCTCGTATTGGTGGATGAGCGAGCCCTCGCTTTGCTTGAGGATCGCGAAGAGGTCCTCTTCCTTCAATTCGCTGCAGGCCACGCGCACCGGGAGGCGTCCGACGAATTCGGGTTCCATCCCGTAGTCGACGTAATCGCGGGTCGAGGCCTCGGCGAGGATGTCCTCCGGCTTCCGGTCGGGCCGAGCAGCGGCGGCGAAGCCGATTTCGCTCTTCGACAGGCGCCGCCTTACGATCTCGGGCAACTTGTCGAAGGCGCCGCTGACGATGAAGAGAATGTGGCGGGTGTTGATCGTCTCCTTCTTGATTTTGCCGCCGCGCTTCTGGAATTCCATCGCGGCCTGGAGTTGCGACTGGAGATCGGTCTGGCTACGGATGGGCACTTCGGTTTCCTCCAGGAGCTTGAGCAGATTGGTCTGAACGCCGCGGCCGCTGACGTCCCGGCCTGAGCCCGCGGCGGCGCTGGCGAGCTTGTCGATCTCGTCGATGTAGACGATACCGTACTGGGCGAGGTCCTTGTCTCCCTCGGCCTGGGTGACGAGATCG